>Ga0209487_1000028_pt1 | contig 149339 bp, 140 predicted proteins | sample Poulit2012_FD_187524 | JGI IMG/M metagenome (GOLD analysis project Ga0209487, IMG submission 187524) | Agricultural soil microbial communities from Georgia to study Nitrogen management - Poultry litter 2012 (SPAdes) (version 2) | ecosystem: Environmental > Terrestrial > Soil > Agricultural...
GATACTTGGCGGTTTTATTTCTTCGAACCGGCGTCGGGCGCGGTATTAGGTGCGATACCGGACAGCGGTTTGACCTTGCGGAGAATTAACGTGGGTTTCGGGCCCGCCTGGTACTACATCGGTGTTCTGGGCTGAAACTGCTTTCCACTGGGCACCCTGGTTTTCCTTCATCCTAGTGACGACAAAGGTGAAAACCGTGCGGCGGTCGTCTGCAATCTGACCATCGGGTGTATTTTGCCCACTAACGGTCACCCGAGCATGGACCACAGCGTGGTCGCTGCCTAACATGCGCACCTCAGTACGCCCTATAGTCATATGCGAATCGCCGAAGATATTTTTAAATCCGAATTGGTGGGCTTTTCGAATCTGGTCTTTGTCTGACCACCACAAACCCGTGACATTAATGAAGTGAGCATCATCGACAAACACATCGGCTAATTCGTCTGCATTATGCCTGTTCCAGGCGTGTTGAAAGTGGAAGACCACCGATTTTGGGGATTGCTCCTTCATCGTACTACTCCGCCTCGGTAGGGTGCGTGGCAGCATCAATATCTGCTTGCAGCTCTGGCGCTGTTATATCACGCGTTGTCTGCTGGACAGCTTCAGGTAAGTCAATGCTATTCAACGACGCATCGAGCTCCTCTATTCGACGTGCCGAGGGCATGACACGTCCTTCCAGTGTGGCCATCATTGTGTTGAAGCGTGAGACTGTTGTATTAATCGACTTACCCAGTGAATCTAGGCGTCGGCCCATCAAGCTCAACCGTTCATAAAGTTCACGGGCTGAAGCAAAAACGGTGCGGGCATTATCAACAAGGTTTTCTTGCTGCCATGCATAAGCCACCGATTTTAAAGTGGCAAGTAACGAGACTGGTGAGACCAGTGCAATACCCTGGTTGAAGGCGTGGTCTAAGAGCTGCGGATCAGCTTGCAGCGCGGTAGAAAGATGTGATTCGGCGGGCAAGAATAACAACACTAAATCCGGTGTATTATCCAAAGCGGCCCAATATTTTTTTGTGCTCAATTCTTTAACATGTGCTCGAAGTGCTCGTGCATGTGCAGCTTCTAATTCCGCCCGGTGACGTTGTTCCTCTTCCGTTCCCCCGTCGGGCAGTTCACCTGCTTGTAAAATAGCTGACATCGGAGCTTTGGCATCGACCACCAACGACTTGCCACCTGGAAGGTGCACCAGCATATCGGGGCGGAATTGCACACCATCACGCTCAGCGGTATCGGCCGAGATCTGCACCTGTTCTTGAAAATCGGTGTGCTGCAGCATACCTGCTGCTTCCACGATGCGTCGCAGCTGAACTTCACCCCAGTGGCCACGAGCAGATGATGACTTGAGACTGGCCACCAATTTCTGGGTGTTTTCCAATAAAGCTGAATCGGTGGCCTGGGCATTGCGCAGCTGGGTGGCTAATTGGCTATATTGCTGACCACGATCCCGTTCCAACTGCGCCACTTGTCCACCCAGGTGATCCAGCTGCTGAGACAGTGGGCTCAACATCTGCACAATCTGATGTTGGGATTGGAATTGCTGGCGATCCTCGTTGCGCTGCCGTTCCAATAGCTCGGCTCGAGTTGTTGCCGTGGCCAATTGCTCACGGAGTGCGCTCTGGTCAGTAGATGGTTGGTTGCCGGTGCGGCGTGCTCCGAGAAAAAAGCCGACGCCAAAACATACGATGGCGATCAGGATACACAACACAATCGCGGTTGAAATTTGCATACTTTAATCTTGGCATACCCTACGGACACGATAAGCTTGGCGCGCTGCGATCGGCGTCGCTGTAATCACAAAGTACTCGATACGGAAAGTATCGGATTAATCTGGCAGAATGTAACCTAGCTTACGAGAAAAAATGAATGGAGCATCGATGTCGAACACAAGTTTGCAAGATAAAACCATATTAATGTCTGGCGGAAGCCGTGGTATTGGACTGGCTATCGCCAAACGGCTGGCTGAAGACGGCGCCAAAATTGCACTGCTGGCAAAAACAGCCGAGCCCCATCCAAAACTGCCTGGAACAGTCTATACTGCTGCCGATGAAATCCGGGAGGCAGGTGGACAAGCGCTGCCCATAGTCGGAGATGTACGTGAAGAAGCGGACATAAAAACTGCTGTGGATACTACGGTCCAGGAATTCGGTGGCATTGATATCGTCATAAACAACGCCTCGGCAATCAACTTGGAACCGGCAGCGCAGCTCGATATGAAACGCTACGATCTCATGCACGATATCAACGTACGTGGGACGTTCCTTTTAACTCGCACAGCGGTGCCACACCTACAGAAATCCGCTGATCCACGCATCTTGAGCCTATCACCAGCTCTAAACCTAAGCCAGCAATGGCTTGGAGTAGCGCCGGCATACATGATGGCAAAATATAGCATGTCTTTGGCAGCGCTAGGTATTGGGGCCCAGTACGAAATCCCTGCCACATGCTTATGGCCCAAGACAACCATTCAAACAGCTGCAGTGCAGTATGCCTTGGGCGGTTCCGAGATGTATGAACGCTCGCGCACTCCGGAGGTATATTCTGATTCGGCCCATGCCGTGCTGACCTCTGACCGGACACAATATGCCGGCAAAGCGGTATTGTGTGAAGACGTACTAACAGATATTGGGGTTAGTGACTTTAGCCAATACTCGCCGGGAATTGATCCTAACGAATTAGAAAAAGATATCTTTGTCGACTAGACGACGGCTAGGGTAAGTGTCCGGGGGTTGCCCCGGACACTTACCCGTTAACCAACCGTGTGGAGTATGCAATCCAAGAACTTAGCCTGGGCACGCTTGGTCCAACGGTGGAAAACAATCCGGTAGTTGTTGTCGATTTTTGGGCTCCCTGGTGTACAACATGTGCACGGTTCGCTCCGGTGTTTAAGGACGTTGCGGCACATTTTGATGACGTTATCTTTGGTACCGTCAATACCGATAAGCACCAACAACTCGCGGCAATTATGGGCGTGCAATCCTTGCCAACAGTAGTGGTTTTTCGGGACGGCAAACATATATTTGCCAAATCTGGTGTGACGACTCGCCGTCAGCTAATTCAGATTATCGAGCAAATTCAAGCACGGGCATCTACCAATGAATGATGGTCGGGAATATCTGCAAAGTTATCCACAATCGCTCTGATTGGCCATTTATGGTTATGTAATTTCTGCCACACTCTAGTTACTCATATCGGTTCAAACGGAAGAGGAGCTAGAAGTGACTATAGGGCAAGATATACATGTTAGACCTCGGTCATTTACCCGTCGAGAGAAAACCAGCATTCGTCAGGATGTCAAACGATTCGAAAAAATTGGTCGGGACCATAAGTGTGTAACGATGGCAGATTTCGCCAACTTTGTTACTGATCGTTTGAAATATAAAGACGGTAGGATCACCGCGACCTCCAAAAGCTTGATACGTGGTCTCACGGTATATTTCGGCGAGCAACTTTTATATAACACCACTCTGGCACGCTTGGCAGTTGACATTACCAGCGGTGCGCAGCAACTTATAACCGACTTGCGAGACGAAAATCCAGGATGGTTACTCGCGGATAGGTTTATTGGCCAGACTGTCTTAGTTTGGCCAATCGTTTTTGACTACGTAACGCTGGCGCCCCAATGCGCCACATCCTTAGATGATCTTTTAGACCAACTTATTGATTGGAATCATGGATATTTATTTCGTGACGAAATTGAAACGCCATGGGCATTCGGATACGACCTCGAGCCCGAAGATTACTTGGCGGCCTAAGTGATTCTAGGTGCGCAGGCACTAAACCCGCGATGTAAATCCTCGATTTAGCGGAGGGTGCAAAATACGCGCCAGCATAAACTGAGTCGTATTGACAAGGTAGAGTATTGCCCGTGTCTTTATCAATTGGTTTTGTCGGACTGCCCAATGTCGGTAAGTCAACGTTATTTAATGCTCTCACTCGCCAGACAGTTTTAGCCGCGAACTACCCGTTTGCGACCATTGACCCTAACGTCGGGATCGTCAATCTACCGGATAAACGGCTGGAGAAACTCGCTGAGATCTTTGGTTCTCAAAAAATCTTGCCAGCCACCGTAGATTTCGTTGACATCGCCGGTATTGTCAAGGGTGCTTCAGAAGGTGAAGGCTTAGGTAACCAATTCCTTGCCAACATTCGTGAATCATCGGCAATCGCCCAAGTGGTGCGTGTATTTGAAGACTCCGATGTTATGCACGTTGATGGTCAGATCAACCCAGCATCGGATATGGAAACTATCAATACCGAGCTAGTGCTTGCTGACATGCAAACACTAGAGCGCGCCATTCCCCGGATTGAAAAAGAAGTTAAAGGTAAAAAGCGAGACAAAGCAGTACTGGACGCCATGCTGGCTGCCCAAACGGTACTTGAGCGCGGAAATACTATCTATTCCAGCATCGAATCGGAAAAGTTAGAGATGGAGCACCTACAAGAGCTCAATCTTTTAACCGCAAAGCCCTTCATATACGTATTCAATTCCGATGACGAAGTACTCGCTGACGAAGCACACCAACAAGAACTACGTGACTTGGTTGCACCGGCACATGCTGTATTCCTAGACGCGCAATTTGAAGCTGAGCTCGTAGAGTTGTCCGAGGACGAGGCTCAGGAAATGTTGGAGATGGCAGGGAAAGAAGAATCGGGAATGGATCAGCTGGCCCGTGTTGGGTTTGAAACGCTAGGTTTACAGACTTATCTGACTGCCGGACCAAAAGAAGCACGTGCCTGGACAATCCACAAAGGCGATACTGCCCCGGAGGCCGCCGGAGTGATTCATACAGACTTCCAACGAGGCTTCATCCGTGCCGAAATTGTATCCTTTGATGACCTTGTTGAGGCCGGGTCCATGGCTGAAGCAAAGGCGCGAGGAAAAGTTCGACTGGAAGGTAAGGACTACCTGATGCAAGACGGCGACGTCGTGGAGTTCCGATTTAACGTGTAGCGTTATTGACGCGTTCCGTTATGCTGATCGTGCGATCAGATCGTTCGGAGCGTCTAGTCGGCGATCGGCGCGGGCAGCACAGCAGCCGTGTGAACTCGCAGTGGCGGCTCTGCTTCGTCTGGAGAGATGGAGGTGCGGAAGATGTCGAACTCTTCGACTACCACTGAGGCTGTTCTGATCGAGCCGATCCATCCGGGAGAGATCCTGATGGAGGACTTCATCGAGGACCTCGGGACCACGCAGAACAAGCTGGCCAAGTACTTCGGAACTTCCGCGGAGATCTGGATGACCGTCCAGTACCACTACGAACTGCTGGTCGAGCGTAGAAAGACGGGTCCCATTGACTCCATCGAGCCTTTGGCGACAGTATGAGCAGCGAAGGACTCGACATCATTGCGTATGACATCGGGCACCGAAGTGATCTACTGGATCTCGCCATCCGCGCCTGGATTCCCGTATTTCCGCGGATGAAAGCGGATGTGCCCAGTTTCGTCTACGACTCCTTCTATCCGGATGGGTGGGAGATGAGGCAGTATGCCGAATTGGCGGCCGTGCTGGATCTCGAACCGGAGAACGTGGATATTGCCGTTCTCGAGGATGAACCCGTGGGATGGGTATGTACACGACTCCACCCTGAGGATTCTATGGGTGAGGTCTACTTGATTGTGGTCAACCCCTCGCGGCAGGGGATGAGCGTGGGACGGGCACTGCTGGAGCGTGCCTACGAGCGTGCCCGGACGGCAGGCATGAGGATGATCATGGTCGAGACTGGTGATGATTCCGGACACGGCCCCGCGCGCGCCTTGTATGAGTCTGATGGCTTCGTTCGTTGGCCGGTTGCTCGCTACTTCAAGGAGTTGCAGTCCGGTCAGTGACGTCTCTCCGTGCCGGCCCTCGGTGGAATTTAGGTTTTTCAACTGACATCTTTCTCACAGAGGGGGCGCGCCTCCGTTCACCAGATGGCGGATCAGGCCCGCGACCGCCTCCGGCCGTTCCCGGTCGCGCAGGCCCAGCCGGATGTCCTTGCCGCCCCGGATCCGAACCCGTAGGCGGCCCGACAGCAGTCTCGCCTCGACCTCGGCCCCGAGAATATCCGCCCAGGGGGCTTCCTGCAGGATCCGCCAGCGGCGCCAGGGTTGGTCCTTGGTGTGGATCACGCGCCGATCGGTGACGAGCACCAGGGGAAAGGTGTCGGAGTTCAACCCTCCCATGGCGACGTCGTACACGGTCTCGTCCGGGTCCAGGACGCGCTCGGGCAGGATCAGGTCGTTCACGTTGAAGCGCATGTCACCATTGCGCTTCGTGGCTGCGAAATATGTCTGCTGCGCTCGGGTCATCTCCGTGGAGCTACCGTAGCAACCTGCGACGAACGGGGAAAACTCCCCATGGCCGCGGTGGAGAGCGACTTCAGCGTGAGGCTTTTGGGGGTGGTACATGAACATCGAATCGAACAACCGCCTGGGTAGGCACCGTCGTGAGGGCATACTTATAGTGATCATCTCCGAAATCCTTGCTGTTCTTGTGGTTTTAGACCAATACGTGTTCGGTACTCCGAAGGTGTCGCTTGTCGGGATCCCATTCTTCGGGACATGTTTGTTTGCCGGTATTTTTCGCGCCGTTAGACCAGGTAGGCAGAGGTTTATCGAGCGTGCTGGCAATCATCTGCTGTTTGGCGATGAGTGGGTCCGGCGTGATGATTATCGTCTTCCACAAGCAGGGGTTGGAGGTATTCCGTCGCTATGAGCAGCACTGGGAGATGCCCGTTGGTATCCTCGTAACCGTCTTGTTAGGCACCGGAGGCATATTACTTCTGATCCGAGAGGTCCGAAGGCGCTTGCTGAGGGTGAATCGCGGCCAAGCTCATGTGCTTTTAGGGAACTGTCAGTCGCGGCGATGTCACAGACTTATGGAACATTTGTTCCATGGAAACTCCCGAAGTCTTACAGACGGCGCAAACCTTCAAAATGCTGATGAGGAGGTATTACGCCCAACTGGCAAGAATATCGGGCCGTGAACTCTACGAAAGAAGCGTCGCGTCAGACTTTCGAAGGCGGATCTGCCTCCTACGTCGAGGCCGTGAAGGCCGAGGCGGAGCGCAGGTAGAAACTGAAAGCCAATGTGCTTTGCGCTCGCAATACCTTTGAGGCGTTCCGACGGTTACTTATGAAATCTCAAAGTGCACAAGTGGCCATAATTTTGTCAGGGCTAGCCTTCTAACGACTCATGTGAAACTTGTCCAGCTGCTTCTCGGGTGAATAAGTCCGATAAAATTCACCCACGTTTCTGTCGGAAAGACTTGTAGCCAACGACATAGACCGTATTAGCTGTGGGAACCATCTATCTGATCGCTGTGTCGATGCTCGAAAGTTTTCAGGCGCGCTAATGTTTGTTGCGCTTCCTGACTCAGGGTAGTGGGATCTGTGGCAAGCCGTTCTGATATTTCCGTTACAATGTGGGCGATTGACTTATTGCAGGTTACTACCCGGTTATTTAAGGTTGCCAAAACATCATGCGAGTGTTCATCTATTTGCTGTTGTGGCGCCCGTTGAAGAGCCTCGTCCAGTTCTAATGATGCGTCACGTACATGATCAAACAGTAGGGTCGCGTCAGCGATGTGACGAATAAGCCCATCGGCGTCCGACGTGGCTGATAAGAAGTTCCACCATGTACCAAGCACAGTTGCAATGTGGCTACGTTCCTGTTCGACAAGAGTACGCAAAGATTCTGTATCGTCCAAAAGTGCACTTTTGTTGAAGGATTCACTGAGTGTAGGCAGTTGTCGCGGTGCGACATGCCCTTGACTTAGTTCGCTATGTTCTTCGTCGGCTAGCTGATGAAGAACTTCAGTTAAAGCAAGACGAGTTACCGGAGCCCAGTGTCTTTGTGTGGCACGCTGGATGAAACGATCGAGGAACAGCGATGTGAGCAGGAAAGTAACCAACCCTGCGGCAAGCCCAGAGAGAATTACAAGCTCTTGCCAGATAGTCGTAGTGACGTCGAGCCAGATAACGATACCAATCAGTACAAGAGCAGAGACTAAAGCGATTGCCCGCCGGAAAGAACCTGCCACGATGCACCTCCAGGTCGAATTGTGCCAATACTCGTAAATAGAACGCTACTTGTCTGGTTGCTGTACCTTCAGCCAAGCTATCTAAGCGCCGTCTTTATTATCCACCAAGAGCTACGTGGCGATTACTTTGGTGATACCTCATCATGTAAGTATCTGAAGTGCATGAAGCCAAGTAAATTAGCGTTTACTCCAGTAAGTGCTGTTATTTACCGCACATTTGTTCGTATCAAGTGAAAAATCCGGCGAGGTTGAAGCACGCCGTTCAACAAGTAATGGTAAGATCTCCTGAGGCTATGTCAAACTACAAAGACAAGTTAAAATTCCGACACGCCAAGTATTGTTAACATACGAGCATCGGCATGAGTGCGCGTATGTAGGCAAAAACCAAAAGGTGCCGAACTAAAAAAGTATGACAACAAGGTTTTTCGAGGTATCTTAGTTCAGATGAATTCCTTACGACGCTGGCCTTACACATTTATTATATGTGTGGCTTTCCTCACCATCATTGGTGCAATCGCAGCATCCGTGCATACCGGTGTCCCTATGCGTGACCCGGAAGGATTTTTGGGTCCTGCCTACATTCGCCTGCCCCTTATTGCTTTATTGTTGTTTGCTGTCGGGCTTGTTCCTGCAGCAATACGTCGTTGTGGCTGGCGCTCGATTCCACGCGGGATGCTAGAAATCATAAAGTACGAATGGACGTGGAAACGCGTTTTTTATATCGGTACCGGTTTCTTCGCTTTCTATCTGTGCTATGTGGGATATCGCAACCTAAAAAGTGTGCTGCCGATCTACACCGACGGTGTGCTCTGGGATACTGAACTCGCCCAGTTAGATAAGTGGATGTTCGGTGGAGTTAACCCAGCCTTTGTGATGCAGGATGTTTTCGGCGTAGGAGTTAGCGCTGAGATCTTATCCATTTTCTACTTGGCCTACATGCCACTGATCCCACTATCTATTGGTGTAGTGCTGGTGCTATGCCGGAACTTGGCAACTGGGGCATGGTTTGTAACTGCTATCAGTTTGAACTGGGTCATGGGTGCGATTAGCTATTACGCTTTTCCTGCAGTCGGACCTGTCTACTATCAGCAACAGTATTATCAGGCCTTACCCGAGACGGGCACTACTGCTTTGCAAGCAACCTTATGGGACAATCGTCTTGAGTTCCTTGCGGACCCAGTGGCCGCGGAAGTTATTCACGGTGTGGCCGCTTTTGCCTCACTTCACTGCTCAGTGACCTTTGCTATTGCGCTCTTTGCCCACAAAACCTCATCAAATGCAATACTTCGGTGGGGCGCATGGATTTTCTTTGGAGCCACATTTATTGCCACCGTCTACTTTGGCTGGCACTATGTGGTCGATAGTATCGCCGGCGTGTTTATTGGCTGGATGTGCGTAGCCATCGGACAACGCGTGACGAAGGCACAACCTTTACGAAATCGATCTACTGTGCTCGATCCGATGGAAGTCGTAAGTAGTCCGGATCGGGTGACAACCTAGTAGCCCTTCAAAATTTAACGGACGCCAGCCATTCTTTTATCGGATGGCTGGCGTTTTCGTTGTTGAAGCAAAGGTCGACACTAGTTGGTCTGCCAGGCAGTAATGATTTCATCCACCGTGGCCAATGTCGCTTGACCATCTTGTTCTAGCTGGGCAACTTGGGCTCTGTGCTGCTCAGTACGTGCATCAGCTACAGCGTCAGTCACAATGGTGGCGCGCATATTGTGTGCATAAGCATCCCGCGTAGTCTGAGCTATGCACCCATGTGTGGAGACTCCAGCTAATATGATTCTGGTAATGTGCAGGTTGGTCAGCCGCAAATGTAGGTCAGTGGCGAACCAGGCGCTATCGCGAGTCTTTTCAATGCGAGTGGTCTCTGAAGTGTTGAGCTCGGCTACAACTTCGGTGCCTTCTTCACCGTCAAATAAAAACCCCTCGCCGATTTCCAACATATTTAAAGTCCAAGTCGAGCGGTCGCGACTATGCACTGTGGTGATAACAAAGATCGGGATTCCGGCATCATGGGCTGCATCTGCGAGACGGTTAGCAGCGGATATTACTTCATCTTTGCGCTCTGCTAAGCCAGGATCATCGAAGAAAGCATTTTGTAAGTCAACGAGTAGCAGTGCTTCGCGCTGAGAAGTCATGGCTCGATTCTACGCGACTGACAAGTGATGTGAAGCGGCTGTTCAATTCAAGGAGGCAGGATGCCTAAGTCCTACAAAAACCCTCGTGCCATTCTCTTTAGGTTCCAATGGGTTGTGAACCGTACAGAAACTTGCTATCTCCAGGAATAATTAGTCACGGTCTTGGTCTTCAGCTTTAATCTCCAGAACACCTTCAAGTTCGCTGAGACGCCGGAATAATGGTTCAGCTGGCCGTTGCTTGCCCCGCGTAAACCGCATAACAGCACCAACAACGGGGCCTTCAGCGGTGCTTTGACGCGTGGTCTCAGATAGCGCAACATCATAACCTTCATCGGAAGCCAACTGGAGTACATCTCGTAGCACTCCGTATCCGTCGGAGTAATAGACGGTATACACTTCGCTTCTACTGGGGTCAGGTAGGCGGCGCATCAGGGGCGCTAAGATCGTGGCAGCCACAATGTAGAGGGCAACGGTGATCGCTGCGATAGTGGGCATACCAGCACCACATGCCATTCCCACAGCGGCGGTAACCCACACTGAAGCGGCAGTAGTCAGTCCAGATACGATATTTCGTCTTACGAAAATGACTCCGGCACCTAAGAACCCAATACCAGAAACAATTTGAGCTGCAATCCGTGAAGGATCCAGGACCACAGTGTCGCTCAGCACGTGGTCGAAACCGTAGGCGGACACGAGGGTAAATAACGCAGCTCCCATTCCCACCAGGATATGCGTTCGAGCACCAGCTGACTTGTGCTGTATCTCGCGTTCAACACCGATGATTCCTGAGAGCACGAAAGAAGCGAGCAGCAAAATCGCCTCGGTGCCTAGCGAATCAGAAACCCAATTAAACTCCATAAATGTCAGGATACGCTGATCTATACCCAGAGCCGAGTGGTAAAACATCGCCACATACGTCAACGAAGGATATTATGCCCTGCTAGCTTCCCATGCTGCCTTCCATTTTTGCCCTAGAGACTCAATATTCTCGTGGGCGTTCAAACCGCTTGGGTGGGGGAGGACCCACAGCAATACGCCTTGGGGCCACTCTTTAATGGAACTTGTATTCTGTGGGCCTAGCGTTGCTTTAGGGAGCATAAAAGCATCACGAAAAGCGGTTATACCAACCACAGCGACGGCACGAGGTTTAAACAGTATCACCCGTTGAACTAAACGTGATGCACCGGCACGTAACTCCTCGGAAGCTATTTCATCGGCGCGGGCTGTTGGACGGTCAACAAGATTGGTTATGCCAATGCCAAGTTCTGCTAGCAGGCGTTCGTCCTGTTGTTCTAAGCCACGCGAAGCGTCGACGACTTTATTGGTGATACCAGAGGCATGCAAAGCTTTCCAAAAGCGGTTTCCCGGGTGTGCAAAAGGAGCATTCACGGCTGCCGTCCATGGACTAGGGTTTACTCCGACAAAAAGTAGTCGCAGCCGATCTTTGCATTGCCCGTCATCGGGATAGGGCAGAACATCTTGTCGTCCAAGCTGGGAGCTTTTGGCCTGTAGTAGGTCTGATTTTGTTGGTCGATGGCCACCTAGCGGGGAGGGGTCCCGCCAGGGTTTCCAGTCCTGGGGTACTAAGTTTTTCATGGATCGATTATAGATTGCTAAACCGGGTTCCTTGGAGCGCAGTGGGTGTTGGACCGACAAAATTCGTTCAACATTCTGGGGAGTGTTTGCACAGCTAGATGAACATAGCTATTTGGAGGGGCACTATGAAAACCATGGATCGTATCGCAGGAGTAGTGACCACCACGGTGGTTGCTATGGGCATGCTAGCCGCTTGCGGCACAGAAGATAACGACAACGCCGATGAGGCTCAAACCGACGATGTTTCAAGTACCGAAGCCGCTGAGCCATCAGGAACCTCTGCAGAATCTGGAAAAGAGGTATCTGAGATGCCAGGTGAAGATATCGATTTGCGTGAGACAATCTTCCCTGTGGAGGCCCAAGATGCCATTGACAAGGCTACTGACGAGGCCGGTGATGGGGATGTTCATGCAATCGAACTAGATTATGACTCGGATCAGGACTCGTGGGTCTATAGCGTAAAAATTCTCACTGATGGTTTGGACAATGAAAATGACGACCATAAAGTCAAGATCGATCCTGTGAATGGGGACGTGGTTGATCAGGAAACTGAGCAGACCTCGGATACTGAAAAGGCCATCGATTTGAACGATCCGATGACCTACGATGAAGCGCTGGATAAAGCAACCCAAGATGTCGAGGATGCTTTGCGCGGTTGGAAATACGAGTGGGACAACGGACAATATGAATACCAGTTCGACTTCGGTTCCGTCGATGATACGACGGAGGTAACAGTGAACGCCGAGTCCGGTGAGGTGACCCAAGACTAAGCTGGGATCCTATTGGACGATGGCAGTCACCTGATGCTCCGGACACGAAGATACTTCCAGGTCGCTATCGTCGATATGCATCCCAAACTTGCTGGGCCGCTTCAAAATGAAGCCTTATAAAAAATGGGGGCCTCGAACCAAATGGTACGAGGCCCCCAAGAGCTTTCAACTGCTACTGATCTGCTTTGATCAGGTCAGCTGCACGTTCACCCATGAGCATCACAGTGATGTTTGGGTTGACTGCGGGCAACTGCGGCATGGCTGAAGCATCAACAACCCGCAGACCAGTGGTTCCTTTGACACGTAGCTGCGGATCCAACGGTGACATATCGTCGTCTACCGGTCCCATACGGCAAGAACCTGCCGGGTGATAGACCGTGTTATGGGTCTTGGAAACGTAGGCGGCGATATCGTCGTCGGACTGCACATCAGTGCCAGGGAATAGCTCGCGTCCGGCAAATTCTGCCATGGCCGGCTGGGCGACGATCTTGCGGGCTAGCTTAATTCCTTCAACTGCAACGCGCATGTCATGGCCCTCGGGGTCAGTGAAGTAGCGTGGGTCCACCTTAGGCTTATCCGCATAGTCACGTGAACGCAGCCGCACCGTACCACGCGATTTGGCATGGGTAACATTGGGGGTCAAAGCAAATGATTCATCGGCGTGCGGGTAGCCGTGACGGCGAGTATGCATGGAGAATGGGACGGAACCATAGTGCATCATCAAATCGGGGAGTTCTAGGCCCTCTTCGGTAGCCGAGAAAATACCGATTTCCCACCACTGGGTGGCTTCACGAGTCATTGGAACATTGGACTCCCAAGAAATGACGGCTTCGGGGTGGTCCTGCAAATTGGAGCCCACACCCGGCGCATCGATGCGCACATCCACACCGGTTTCTTGCAGATGTTCTGCCGGTCCAATACCAGAAAGCATCAACAGCTTTGGCGTGTCAATAGCACCGGCAGATACGATGACTTCCCGGTTGGCCATCAACGTGGCGGTACGATCAAATGCGTTATCTAAATACTCCACGCCCAGGGCACGGTTGTTCTCATCGAATAAGATACGAGTGACCCAGTGGTCGGTGAGAATCGACAGGTTTTTACGATCCATAATCGGATGCAGATACGATACTGACGAGGACGAACGGGTGCCGTCTTTTTTCGAGTTAATTTGGAAGAAACCTGCACCGTTAATAACGGTTTCGCCCGCGTTGTATTGAACTTTCGGCAGACCCTGCTGTTCACAAGCATCCAACAGTGCCACCCCGACGGGATCATTTGGCGGCACATTCATGAGGTGTACTGGGCCATCTGTACCGTGGTGCTCACCGGTATTCTCGTTGGTTTCCAGTCGTTTAAGCAGCGGCAGGATGGTTTCGGCATTCCAGCCCGTAGCGCCTATTGCTTCCCAAAGGTCCATATCTTCAGCCGGTGGGTGGAACGCGATACACGAGTTATGCGAGGAACAACCCCCGAGCACTTTAGCTCGGGCATGGCGCATAAAGGAGTTACCGTTTTCCTGTTCTTCGATGGGGTAGTCCCAGTCCATCCCGGATTCCAGTAGCTCAGGCCAGCGGTTGAGCTGCAGTACTTCGGCTTTATCGATGTCCGTGGGTCCGGCTTCCAGCAGGGCTACAGAAACATTTGGATCCTCGCTAAGGCGTGCAGCTACTACCGCACCGGCAGAGCCGCCGCCGATTACCAAATAGTCGTAGTGTGTTGTGGTCACGTTGTGCTCCAATCGTGTTTTGGTCTAGTTGGCCTTTTTCTGCGGAAACCAGCCAGAGACTGCCGGCTCGGTATTTTCGTAAATGTGTTTTGACACGGTGTATTCTTCAAGTCCAGTGACGCCAAGCTCACGGCCGATACCGGACTGTTTGAAACCGCCCCATTCGGCCTGTGGCAGGTATGGGTGGTAGTCGTTGATCCAGATCGTGCCGTGACGCATTTTGCGTGATACGCGGTTAGCCACGCCCGAGTCGGAGGTCCATACGGCGCCAGCCAACCCATAATCGGTATCGTTGGCGATTGCGATGGCCTCTGTTTCGGTGGAGAACGTTTCCACGGTGATGACCGGGCCGAAGCCTTCTTCGATAACAGCCGGATTATCGGCTGTGCACTGATCTAATACCGTTGGCGTATAGAAATATCCGTCCTCGTGCTCTGGTCCACCCCAGGTACCTCCGGTGCGCAGGCGCGCGCCAGCAGCAATACCCCGGTCAACGTAGTCGGTGACTTTTTGGCGATGCTCAGCAGAGATCAGTGGTCCGGTTTCAGCCTCGGTGTCAAAGGGGCCGCCCATGACGATACCCTCGGCACGACGCACAAGCTGGTCAACGAACCGTTCGGCGATGGTGTCTTGAACTATGAGTCGGGCACCGGCCGAGCACACCAGCCCAGAATCCAAGAACCCTGCGTTTAGTGCATTGTCGACGGCGGCGTCGAAGTCTGCGTCGGCAAAAATCACGTTTGGGTTTTTGCCGCCGAGCTCCAGGGCAACATCTTTGATCGTGTGCGCTGCAGATTCTGCAATCTTTCGGCCGGTCACCAAGCCGCCGGTGAATGACACCAGGTCAATGTCCTCGTTGCTGGACAGGGGTGCGCCAACGATGGCGCCGTCACCCAAAACAATATTGGCAACACCAGCAGGCAGACCTAATTTATCAAGCACATCGATGATTAGCATGGTCGTGTGCGGGGTCAGCTCTGCGGGTTTAATGACGAAGGAGTTGCCGGCAGCCAATGCCGGTGCAATCTTCCAGGATGCTTGCAGTAGCGGGAAATTCCAGGGAGTAATCATACCGACAACGCCCACGGGTTCGTGGACCACCCGCGAAATAACAGAGGCATCACCGGCGTCAACTAGACGACCCGGGTAATGATCGGCAATTTTGCCGAAGTGGCGGAAACAGGCAATGATGTCGTCCATATCGCCTTCGGCTTCCACCAGGCGTTTACCGGTGTCCAGTGCTTCCGCCCGAGCGAATTCGTCTTTGCGCTGCCGTAGGGCATCGGCAACCTCCAAAAGGAAATCGCCTCGCTCAGCTGCCGGGCGATCAGCCCACACACCGGATTCGAATGCACGGCGAGCTGCTGCAATGGCACGCTGGGTATCTTGTGTTGTGGCTTCTGAGACGATACCTACTTTGCTGCCATCAGCAGGGCAGTAGACGGTGCGGGTAGCACCGTTGGATGCGGACACCCAAGCGCCGTCTATATATAGGGTTTCAACTGTTTCAGCGCTCATTGGAGGCATCTCCTTGCTCATTTGGCGTAGACGGGTTGTCTGCGGTTGGTTCTTCGGCTGGCAGGATATTGATTGTGGCGGTCTGGGGGTCGATGTGATCGCTATCGGTCCACTCTTCTGGGATATCGACGGCGACCATACCCGATGGTGAGCCCTTGTCACCGATCATTGACATGTACATCATATGGGCATCATAGGCATCTAAAATATCCGAGATGACTTGGTCTTTGGTGTAGCCCATGATGTCTTGGCCATGCGAACCGGTCAGGGTGAAAATCTCGACCTTGAAATAAATTTCTTCGACGGCTGCCAAATTGGTTGCGTAGTTCGGTACGTTATAGGCCACCGGATACGGTTGATATTTGAATTCGTCCTGGCCCGGGAAATGGACTACCAGATCGATATAGGGGATCGGGTAATCCGGATGAGTACCACGATGACAGCTAACATCGGCGCCCAGTTTGCTAAGTTCTGCGGCGACCTCTTCAACAGCAGGTGTTGCCACGTTGTTGATAAAGTCTGTGGCCTGGCTAGAGGTGGCAAAGGACATCCGGCGACGTAACCGGTGCTGCCAAGTGTTGGCTGGGCCAGTGCCGGCACCACGAATACTGGAGAGTACTCCGGGCATAGTGGCCTTTTTGGAATCAAAGCTTTGCCGTTCGGTGCGAAGTACCTTGAATAAGCTGATCATGACCAGATAGATCACCGCAGAGAACGGTAACCCAATCATTACCGTTGCTGCCTGGAGCGTGTAGACCCCGTCAATAAAGAGCATCACTAAGGTCAAAGCCCCGGTGACAATTGCCCAGAAAATACGCAACCATGGTGCACCGTCAGCATCATTGGTGGTTGGCTTGGACGTCAAATTGGCCATGACAAGTGAACCGGAGTCCGCCGAAGTCACGTAGAACAGAAGACCGGTTACCACTGCGATACCGATACTAAATGTGGCACCAGGGTATTGTGCCAGAAGTGTGAAGAAACCGGATTCTGGATTATTGACAGCAGTGTTAGCGAATTCTTCATCGCCAGCCCGGAAGAATTCCAATGCGCCATTTCCAAAGATAGAGATCCATAGCAAAATGAAGCTAAATGGAATTAACAGTACGCCTAGCACAAATTGGCGGAGCGTACGTCCACGCGAAATACGTGCCAAGAAAAGCCCAACGAAGGCTGCCCACGCAATCCACCAAGCCCAGAAGAACAGCGTCCAGTCTTGCATCCATTCGGCTGAGGAATAATCAGGACTACCTTCGGTATAGGCAAAGGTGTTCATTAACATCGATGGGAAGCGGGAAAAGAAGTCCCCAATATTTTGAACCAGCTGGTTCAGTAGGTGTGCGGTTTGGCCGGAAAACAATACCCATAACATGAGTCCCACACCCAACAGCACGTTGAGTTCGGAAAGCCGGCGAATACCTTTATCTACACCTGTGACGGTCGAAATGATTGTAATACCTACAGCTAGGACCATCAGTGCAATCTGGGCACCCATGCTTTGTGGGATACCGAAGATATGTGACAGGCCGTAGTTCAGGAATACCACACCAATGCCGAGGGAAACGGCAATACCAAATACGGTGCCAAGCACCGCAGCAATTTCAACGGCATGGCCCGGGGCGCCTTTGATTCGTTTACCAAAGATAGGTGCTAGTGCTGAACGTATGCTCAGCGGCATGTGATAGCGGTAGGCAAATAGGCCGACCCCCATACCCATCAAGGCATAAAGCGCCCAGCCGGGAATACCATAATGAAACATTGTCCATAATGGGGCCATCCGGGCGGCTTCGTCGCTCATCCCGGATCCTTCTGGCGGGGTCAAGATGTTTGTTGCCGGTCCAGAGATTCCGAAAAACATCAGGTCTACACCGATACCGGCGGCAAATAGCATGGATGCCCAGGTAAACAGGTTGAATCGCGGCCTGGAGTGATCGGGGCCTAATTTGACCCGACCGACTTTGCTCAAAGCGACCACAAGAACGAAGACCACAACGATGGTAATCGTCAGAACGTAGTACCAACCTAGATTGTCTGCGACCCAGTCCATGGAGCCGAAAATGACTGACTCTGCCTGTGTGGGTAAGAGCCAGGCCCATAAGACAAATGCGACGATAAGTACGGCAGAGGTAATAAAAACTGGTTTATTGACTGGTGAATGCGTCGGCTTTTCGTTTGGTGTCTGATCTGGTGATGCAGCCCCAGACGTGTGGGTGGGTTGAGCAGGTGGTACAGCAGAAGACTCCACGGTACTAGCCATAAAATTCCTCTCATTGAGACAGTACGAATGAGGCCCGACAGTACTGCAGCTCACTATCGTTGCGATGCCTGGGCTCTGGCTACGATAAAGGTATTAACCGATTGAAAGCAAAATAGACCGTATTATCGTTATTTAGGCCACAGGCCATGGTGGGCTCAGACTGAAATTATCCTACCTGTCAGTAATAAAAACAGTTCTGGTCATGGCTCATCTATGTCCAATGGGGTCTGTGCTTTGTGTCACTGCAGGGTTAGACTGACGCGATAACCTCTGAATAATATCGAAGCAATTTGTTGGGAGCGTACCAGTCCCGTGTTTAAGAAATTGTTCAAAACCAAAGCCTTCACCAAACGCAACGCAAAAATACTTGGCGGCGCGTCGGCTGTAGTTGGGCTGGGGGCTGTGGCAGCTTATGACATGCTCCAAAAACAACAATCTGTATTGCGTAACTACCCGGTGATCGGACATGCTCGGTCTGCTGCGCTTCTGATCCGCCCAGAGTTACAACAGTATTTTATTGAACGAGACTGGGATGGCCGGCCTTTTGACCGTACTTCGCGTGAACTCATTTATGCGCGTTCAAAAGATGCCAAAGGCGAAGAATCGTTTGGTACAATTCACGACGTTACCGCAGAAGGTAAAGAGTGGTTCGTACATTCGATTACGCCGGTATCGCCTCCTGAGAAGCCACCTAGAGTTCGGGTTGGCGGTGACGATTGTTCCCAGCCCTATGACATGTCGTTACTTAATGTATCTTCGATGAGTTTTGGGTCCTTATCGGCCAATGCAATTAAGGCATTGAACGCTGGTGCTGCTGAGGGTGGATTTGCTCATGATACGGGCGAAGGAGGGATTTCGCCTTACCACTTGGGTGGCGGAGATCTGATCTGGGAACTGGGCACTGGCTATTTCGGGGCTCGAACTAAAGACGGTAACTTTGATCCACACGAGTTCAGATCAAAAGCCACTGGCAAGACTGTCAAAGCGGTGTCGCTGAAGCTTAGCCAAGGTGCCAAACCTGGCCTCGGAGGTGTACTGCCCAAGGGCAAAGTCACCCCCGAAATTGCGCGTATACGGGAGGTTCCGCAGAACCAAAAGTGTGTTAGCCCTGCTTACCATAGGGTATTTTCAACACCTATTGAGCTCATTGAATTTATCGCCTATATGAGGGAGTTGTCTGGCGGCAAACCGACCGGCTTTAAGCTGTGTGTATCGTCCCGCCGTGACATTTTGGCAATTTGCAAAGCCATCCGCCAGGTCGGTACAGCTCCGGATTTTATTATTGTCGATGGCTCAGAAGGAGGCACCGGGGCGTCCCCGGCAGAGTATCAAGATCACGTGGGTATGCCACTTACCCAAGGGCTAATGACGGTACATAATGCCCTGGTCGGCACTGGATTACGCGATAAAATTCGGGTCGCTGCAGCCGGGAAGATCGCCGAAGGCAGCGATATTGTGACCCGCATGATTCAGGGCGCTGATTACGTCAACTCCGCCAGAGCCATGATGTTTGCACTCGGATGCGTCCAAGCTATGGAATGCGCAGAGAATACTTGTCCGGTCGGTGTAGCGACACAAAGCAATTATCGACAACAAGCCTTACATGTACCAACGAAAACTGAATACGTTCGTAACTACCAACGCAACACAGTCCAAGAAGCGATGCGAATAATCGCATCACTGGGGGTAGATGATCCCAGCAAGCTGCATACGGACATGCTTCGGCGCAACCTTAGCGAAGGTAGGAGTGCTTCCTATTCTGAACTCTATACTTGGTTAGCACCAGGGCAGTTGTTAGCAGACCCACCCGAAGAATGGGCTAGAGATTGGAAGTTGGCTAAAGCAGATCATTTTGGCCCCGGGCTCGATGCTGCAGCGGGGTAAGGCACCCCTGGGCCACAATCTGGTCATTCAAGATGCACCGCTAGCCTGAAATAATGCAGTTTTATGGAATTGACGTAGCCGCTCAACCTAAAAATACTGGTCTGGCTCGCCTTCGGGACGATGATGATATTCTTCGGGTAGAAGCCGTGGAAATAGGACTCCGTGATGACCAGTTAATCCAGGCAGTTCAAGACGCAGACATCACCGGTGTAGACGTCCCCTTCGGATGGCCTGCTAGCTTTATCCAAATGCTGCAAGACCATGCCAACGCGACCTTGCAGGCCCCAGACATCACGGACCACGCTTGGCGTCGTCAGCTTGCTATGCGCGCAACTGATCTTGATGTGCATCAACGCACTGGCCTGACTCCTTTGAGCGTGTCCACAAACCTCATTGCCTACCCGGCATTTCGGTGGGCGGCCATTGAAGCAAGACTGCGCGAGCTAGGCGTCGATATGGCTCGAGATGGTAGTGGATCGGTGGCAGAAGTGTATTCGGCAGCCGCGCTATATTGTTGGGGACTGCCGCACCGGAAATATAAAGGCCCACAACACGTCTACGCCCGCCAAACCATAGTTGCTGGGCTGCAGCAAGTTTTTCCGACCCTGGACTGGAATGGTTTCGAATCTTGCGTCATTGGTGACGATAATGCATTAGATGCAGTCCTTGCCGGCCTAATTACTCACCAGATTGCCGCCGGGCAGTGCTATGGACCAGCACCTCACCAACGGCCCACGGCACGTATTGAAGGTTGGATTTGGATACCACATGCTCGAACATCAACTGGCTAGCACGCCGTGACGGCAATGGGCTGCACGCACCAGTGCGGAACAGGGATCGCTTTTGTCAAGTTTGGTGACATGCGAATGCAGCGCCAGCGACCTCCAAAATTGGAAACTGCTTTAGAAGCCTGTGCTTAAACCATTGAGCGCTTCTAGATTAGGTAATGATCTGGCAAACTAGTGCACACTAGAATAAAAGTCTTAACGGCAAAGCCACCGCTGTGCCACATCACTCATACCATCGAGGGGATTATGTCTTACCAACAACCACCAACCGGCCCGTCGTCGCCAGGCTACAATCCGGAGCACACAGGACCCGGCGATCAAATGCCACGCAGCCAAGGGCGTCGTCGCGGTACCCGAAGGCTTATTTGGGGCATTGTCCTGATGGGAGTCGGTGTTGTTGGGGGTATTCTTGGGCTTATCTTATTCGGGTTTTCAACTGCCAATCAGTTCGCAAGCTTCGAGGAAGATACGTTTGAAGTGCAGTCCGATGCAAGCGTAGATGGGCTGGGTGACAACCAATGGTTTATCTACCAGACTGAAGACGCCGATTCGACGAACTGTCAAGTGCTCGACGAAAGTGGCCAGGACATCGTCAACGACTCGACTTCGTCATCCGTAGAGACGGATAACTTTTCATACGAAGCGGTCCAATCCTTTCGGTCTGAGCCTGATGGAACGTATACCATTGAATGCTCAGACTACCCAGTTATCGTGGGTGGCATGGCCCCACTTGGAGGAGTGGCTGGCGTGCTAGGATCAATCCTCATTGGCTTCGGGCTTTTTGTGGCAGGGCTTGTGTTGACTATCATCGGCGCGGTTGTCCGCTCCAAAAATAAGCAGCAGGTTCCACCCTCGGGACCGCTATATGGTGGTGGTGCATACCCGGGATATGATCAAGGTCAACAACCGTATGGGCCACAGCCACCAAACGCGTGACACCCAAAGACAAGCCAACACGACGGCATAAGCAGCGTCGTCATGTGGTTGGTTTTCTGCTATCCAGTATTGTGGTGGCTGTAATCGGCCTGGTTACCGGCATCATCATTACAGTGTCGGGCATTTTGAATTCTTTTACTGAAGTTTCAACAAGCCACGCCGACCTTATCGCCACCGGTACGGAACTAAGCCCAAATGCCGAACACCTGGATCTGGCAGGTGGACAACACGTGGTGTCTTCGTTTTTTGATACTGCAGAACAACCCACCAAGAACCTACAGGATCAGGCTTGTACGATTCGTGATGCTCACGAAAAAGAAGTATCCACAGAAACATCGGTACAGCCAGTATCAGAAGCAGAGTCTGAACAAAGCACCGATATGCCACCCGAGACCACATATGTGGTCTTTACTATCTTCGAGACCGATCAGGATGCCCATACCGTTTCCTGTCAGCATCCCAGCATATTAAGTCACACCACCACTGCTCAGTGGGGCAGTAGCGCGATTTGGGGCACCAGCATTGCTGTTGCAGCCATGGTTATTGCCACGGTGCTGTTTGTGCTGGGGCTCATCAATCACAACCGCAACCGCAAAGCCCAACGCATTAAGACCAAGCGCCTGCTGGACTACCGGTTCGAAGATCCCTAGTGCTGTTCAACCACGCCATCGGCTAGTAGCTGATCAATGCGCTCATCACTTAGCCCAAAAGACTGCAGAATCTCGGTGGTATGCTCGCCGGGTTCGGCCTCATGCCCGATTGGTTGCAGAGTGGTGCGTGAAAATACCGGTGCACTGCGTGGTTGATGACCGTTCAGGTATGGTTCAAAGACGCCACGTGCTGCCATATGACGGTGATGCGGTGCCTCTGCCAGACTCAGTACTGGGTATACACAGGCATCTTGGTCTTCGAAAATCTTCGCCCAATCATCCCGGCTCTTTGCAGCAAACGCCTGGGTGAAAGCTGCACGCATCGCAGGCCAGCATTGTCGATCATACTGGTCAAAATCTAAGCCCAGCTGGTCAAGTAGAACCGAAAAGAATTCGGGTTCCAAGGCGCCCACCGATACAAACTTGCCGTCCTTGCACTCATAAGTGTCATAAAATGGCGCACCGCCGTCCAAGAGATTGGCCTCGCGCTCATCTTGCCAGGCCCCGTCGGCATGCAACCCATAAATCATCGTAGTCAACGATGAAGCCCCATCAACCATGGCAACATCAATGACTTGTCCTTCACCGCTGGTTGAGCGGGCAAGCAACCCGGCCAGAATACCGGTAATGAGAAACATGGCGCCTCCACCAAAATCAGCTCCAATATTCAACGGCTGGCGCGGTTTTGCCGCACTGCCGATGGCCCCTAAAGCACCGGTAAGCCCAAGATAATTAATGTCATGACCTGCCCGTTGCGCCAGTGGCCCCGTTTGGCCCCACCCCGTCATCTGAGCGTATACAAGACCAGGATTCACTTCGTGGCAGGCCTGCGGGCCGATACCTAACCGGTCAGCGACCCCGGGTCGGTACGGATCAATGACGACGTCGCAACCTTGGACCAACTCCAAATAAATGGCTGCTGCTTGTTCGTGTTGAAGGTTCAATATAACGTTTTGTCGCGACCTGTTGAGCGCATCATGTGCAGAGACTTTGAGCCCAATACCGCCAGGCCGGTCTACCCGTATTACATTGGCCCCAAATTCTGCCAGTACGGTTGCCGCGTAGGGGGCAGGACCCAGACCGGCGAGCTCAAGGATGGTGATGCCAGCTAATGGTCCGGATGCAGTCATAATGTCCTTCCTACGAAACGCTAGTGCCAAAAAGCCTAAGTGCAACCGATGTGGTGTACAACATAGTTGTATTGTCTCGACTTGGTGACGGCTACATCATGCTGGCAGGTCAGGAAATTACTACACTGGTGTTCATGTTGTATTGTTCGGATCCAGAAGGCCGCCTCCAGACCGAGCGTGTTTCGGGTGGGCCACAACGTCTCGTGTTTCTGCATGGTCTCATGGGCCGGGGCAGAAACTTTACCCGTATCGCCAAAAGTCTCACCGAGACCACTACCTCGTTGCTGGTCGATCTACCAAATCACGGCAACTCATGCTGGACCGAGCATTTCGACTACCTGCAAATGGCTGATCTGGTGGCAGAAGAGCTACGAAATGATTTTTGCAAAGACGAGCCCGCCGTTATTTTGGGCCACTCGATGGGCGGAAAAGTTGCGATGATTTTAGCTCTTCGTCACCCCGAATTGCTTGCTGGATTGATAGTTGAAGATATTTCGCCGACGCATTCTAGCACCAGCGAATTCGAGCACCTACTGGGTACCCTTCTTGGCATCGACCTGACAAATCTGACGTCGCGGATGGACGCTCATGCCGCCATCAAAGCAGAGATTACCGACGACGCCGTGCGCGGGTTCCTACTGCAAAATCTGGTCCGTGATGGACAAGGCGGTTTTCGATGGGAACCCAACCTACAAATGCTCTTTGAAAATCTAGATGTCATTGTGGATTTCCCGGAGGTGCATGCCACCTTTGACAAGCACCCGGTACTGTGGATCAAAGGTGAACGCTCACCGTATATTGATGAAGCGGCCGGTGAGATCATGCGGGAATTATTTCCTATGACCCGAAAGATACAGATACGCGATGCAGGCCATTGGCTTCATGCCGAACAACCGCAGCAATTTAGTGAAAGTGTCAGCTATTATCTAGCAGGCCGGTATAGTTAGTCCGGTTACGCTGAAAATGAGTTAGAACTAGCTTCTAAAATCGGATTTGATAATCTATGGTCGTGACTACCCAAGAAGAAACTGTTGCAAGTATCCCTGCGGTTCCTGTCGGACCCGGCGGGCGTAATGCGCTAGTCGGTCGACGCATCTTTCCATCGCCATTGGGCCGCCGCATCGTCTATGCCGTGGTTTTCGAAATTTTAGCGGTAGGATTCACCACCATTATTTTGGCCCTGTTGGGGAATTCATCTAGCGCGTCGTTTCTTGTTGGTGTTATTTCTTCCATGGTCGCATTGACTTGGAACTTACTTTTCAACTGGCTATTTGAAGCCTTTGAACGGCGCATCAAGGTGACACATCGGCCCTGGTACATGCGTGTCAGCCACGCGGTGTTATTTGAGGGCGGGTTGATCCTGATGCTTATACCCGCTATCGCATGGGTGCTTGGCGTCAGCCTGGTCGAAGCTTTTATGCTCGAAGTCATTTTGCTGGTCTTCTTCTTTATCTACACAGCGTGCTATGCCTGGGTATTTGATCGGCTCTTCGGGCTGCCTGAACCTGCCTCGCACTATGGGCGCTAAACCCAGATGACAAGCCACTGGTTCACAGCGTACAGTTGGTGGACAGAAAAATTTAGCTAGCTGGTCGACACCCGTCGATAAAGTATGATCCGGGAGCCTAGGGTAGAGGCATGGTTACTACACAATTTCAAGGTAATACCGTCAATACCACGGCCGATATCCCAGCTGTGGGATCCAAAGCTCCCGACTTTACGTTGGTTGGCACCGATATGTCTGAAGTTAAACTCTCGGATTTCGCTGGCCAGTGGGTACTGTTAAACATTTTCCCCTCGCTCGATACTGGCGTCTGTGCGGCAAGCGTGCGCGAATTCAATGAACGCGCAGCCAATCTGAGTAACACCGTGGTACTCAACGTCTCGATGGATTTACCTTTCGCTCAGGCGCGATTCTGCGGCGCTGAAGGCATTGAACGCGCCCAGTCTGCCTCCGCATTTCGTTCAAGCTTCGGTGAAGATTACGGCGTGCGTTTGATAGATTCACCCATGGCCGGGTTACTGACTCGAACCGTGGTTGTTATCAACCCTGAAGGGGAAGTTACCTACACTCAGCTCGTTGACGAAATTACTACCGAACCAGATTACCAAGACGTCATGGAACACTTGAGTTCCTAATGTGACACAGAAAATCACGCAGTGAATCAGCAAAATTCTTCCGACCAGCCGTGGCATCACCACGACGACCAATCATCGTGGCATCGGCAGCACTCTGATTCACCACTTCCGCCACCGCCGCCCGGGCCGCCTCGGTATGGTCCGGGCGAAAGCATGCCTGAACAATCCGAGGGTTATCACCAGCCACCGCCTGACCCACCCTACGGTTATGCTACAGACCCGCGACAAGATCCCCGCTGGGTGTACGCCCCACATGATTCACGTGATGAGATACGGGAAATGCCGTATTTCAATGGTTATCCCGGCCCTCCGGCCAAACCTCGCCGTCGGGGGCCCCTTAGCGCAATTATTCTTGGCGCCGGAATCCTTGGCGCCGCGATCTTGCTAATCGGTCTGCTTTCGCAGTTGCTCAACTGGGACAACCAATCCAACCCGCTGCAAGACTTATTCTCACCCTCGCCTTCGGCACCCCATGTTGTACCCGATGAGGAGGGCTCTGTAGAAAGCCTCGTCGAAGGGCTCGACCATATCCACGACGGCATTGATATTGATTGGCAAGCCGGTGGTCAACACACCGGGCCCGGATTAGATCCAGGACAAGAAGTCTCAGAAGCGCCCGGCGTGTTTATGGTCGATACCGAGGTCTATCAATATTTAGGGTTTGGGACCGGGATGGTCGTGAGCTCTGACGGGTTAGCTATCACTAACTATCACGTCGTGGAATCCTCCATGTCAGTGTCTATTACTATGGCCGACACTAAACGGGACTATTCTGCAACTGTGCTGGGCCGTGATGCAGAACGTGACATTGCTGTACTACAAATCGATACCCAAGACCCCTTACAGGTTGCTTCGATCAGCCCTGACAAAGTGGAGCGGGGCGATCGTGTGGCCGGAGTCGGTAACGCCAGCGGACAGGGTTATTTGACCTCGGTGGTTGGAGACGTCCACCGGCTCAACGAGACCATTCATATCGAACCCCAGGAACCAGGGTCCCAGGGGCAACGCTTAGAGGGCCTGATTATGGTTACTGCAGATATTGTCCCGGGCTATTCTGGCGGTCCCACCGTAGATGCTGACGGACAAGTGATTGGTATCTCCACGGCTGCTACCCAGGAAACGACAAGTAGTGACGACGCTTACGGATATGCTGTGCCCATCGTCAGTGCCCTGGAAGTGGTAGAACAAGTACTCAATGGTGACGACTCTGGCAGCGTCGTCATCGGTGCCGGCGGAGCGCTGGGTATTGTGGTGTCATCTGTCGAAGGTGGCGGGGCAGAAGTAATGGAGGTCAGCCCAGGATCGGCAGGCGAGAACATCGGGTTGCGTGCTGGCGATAAAATAATCGCAATCGATGGCCAAAAGGTCGTGAACTCATCGTTTATTTCGCAGTATGTGCGAGACAAGAACCCTGGCGATCAAGTCGAAGTAACCTGGCAGACCCAAGACGGCGAACAGTCACAGGCCATAGCCACGCTGGATGAGGCCGAGATTAACTAAAGTTGATCGTCAACATTAATATTGCGAGAGGATAGTGCACCGGCAATGGCCATGAGCAACGTCAACGTCAATAACACCAGCAGACTAGTTGTCCACGAATTCGAAGCGGTATATAAGGCTCCAATGACCAGTGGTCCCACACCGGCAAGAATGTAACCAACCGGTTGCACAAAACCGGAGAGACGAGCGGTCACATCCGGGTCAACACTGCGTGCAGGCAACAGACTGATTGAAGTTGGAAATGCCATGCCGGCAATACCAAGCAAAATAGCCCAAATCCAACGCGCATCGGCAGGCCACCACAATAGGCCAAGGTATCCTATTGCGCTCAGCACACCGAAACCGACCGGCCAAAGCCACAGCCGTTGGGATCGGTCTACCACGGTGGGCATAATCAAACTGCCCACTACACCGATACTGGCCGTGGTTGCTAACAGCAGACCAGCCTCAGTAGAGCCCACCCCGGCATCACGATAAATCTGGGGCAGCCAACCAAATTGCGCATACACCTGGGTGGATTGTAACCCGAAGAAAGCCGTCATCGCCCATGCTGCTGGGGAGCGGTATATTTTTTTAGTGGCGTTGTGATGTGAGGGGGTGGGTGGATAGTCGTAGCCGATACGCTGATTCAAGATCCACCAAAGCACCAACGGTACTAATGCGACCAACCCCCATGTGGATAACGCGGCACGCCAGCCCGCGTCTGGGCTGATAATAGCGGAGAATGCTGCTGCTAGCGGGGCGGTGGTCGCTGCACCCAGGGCACCGGCAGCCACAACACATACCGAATAGATCGTCATTAATTTCACTGTATGCTGACGACCATGAATTTTGATCCATGCTGGCATTAGGACATTGGCAACAGCAATACCGGTCAGTCCAATAACCGTTAGGACCAGGAAAAGCCACGAATTGTCTACCCAGGCGCGTAACCCAATACCAAAGACGATAGCGCCAGCAGATAGTAGTAGGGTAGCGGTAATGCCAAACTGTTTGCCGATTCGTACGGCGGCTAACCCCAGCAGCCCGAAAATTAGCCCGGGCAATGAGGTGAGGAAACCAAGCACTTCGCCGCTAAAGTCCATCCCCTCGCCAATTTCTGCTAATAGCGGGCCAACAGAGCTGGCAGCCGCTCGCAGGTTCAGCGCCAATGATAATACGGCGACAAACATTAACCCGGCGGTAAAGCCCTTGTGAGGAGCGGTAACTTCTTTGCGATCAGACAAGGTGTGATTGGGCATAGGTACAGTTTTACCTGGAATGTGTAGATTCGTCACGTACTGCTACCCACAATGGAACTGCTTGCACGGTTGAGACTGTGCTTTACACTAGTAACGTGGTCGTCATATAGATACCGCTGGTATTTACGACCAACTTAAATTTTTCATTTTTCTACCTTAAACGGGGTATGCCCATGACCAATCAGACCAGCACACGTGAGGATCTTCGTAACGTCGCCATCGTTGCTCACGTCGACCACGGCAAAACGACCCTGGTAAATGCGATGCTGACACAGACCGGAGCCTTCGGGGAACATCAGCAAGTTGAAGATCGTGTGATGGACTCCGGAGAACTGGAGAAAGAAAAGGGCATTACCATCCTGGCCAAGAACACCACCGTGTTCTATTCGGGGCCATCATCTAACGGTGAAGATGTCACCATTAATGTCATTGATACTCCTGGCCACGCTGATTTTGGTGGCGAAGTCGAACGCGGACTTTCGATGGTGGACGGCGTCGTCTTGCTGGTCGACTCTTCAGAGGGGCCCTTGCCACAAACCCGTTTCGTCTTGCGTAAAGCATTGGCGGCTGCCAAACCCGTCATTTTAGTGGTCAATAAAGTTGACCGTGCAGATGCGCGTATCGACGGTGTCGTCTCAGACACCATGGACCTGCTGTTGGGCTTAGCTGAAGACGTGGCCAAAGACGTACCAGATCTTGATCTGGATGCTGTGCTTGATGTGCCCGTGGTCTATGCCTCCGGTAAATCCGGACGTGCTTCCACCGTGCAACCAGCAGATGGCCAATTGCCTGATAATACAGATCTCGAGCCGCTTTTTGCCACCATCATGGAGCATATTCCGGCGCCGGTCTATGACGAAGACGAAGTCTTACAGGCTCATGTGACCAACCTGGACTACTCTCCATTCCTCGGTCGACTGGCACTGTTGCGTATCTATAACGGCACATTGAATAAAAACCAGACGGTTGCTTGGTCTTCGGAACAAGGTATCAAGAACGTCAAAATTACCGAACTGCTGGAAACTCGAGGCCTCAACCGGGTGCCAGCAGAATCAGCACGTTCCGGTGAAATCGTGGCTGTAGCCGGTATCGAAGACATCATGATTGGCGATACACTGACCGATCCGGACAACCCAAAACCGTTGCCACAGATCACCATTGAAGATCCATCCATTTCGATGACCATCGGCATCAACACTTCGCCATTGGCCGGCAAGGTCAAAGGTGCAAAGGTAACTGCACGCCAGGTCAAAGATCGGTTGGACCGCGAACTTATCGGCAACGTTTCGCTGCGTGTACTACCTACCGATCGTCCAGATACCTGGGAAATTCAAGGCCGAGGAGAACTGGCACTGGCAGTGCTCGTTGAGCAAATGCGCCGTGAGGGCTTCGAGTTAACCGTTGGTAAACCCCAGGTCGTGGTCCGAGAAATCGACGGGGTAGTGCATGAGCCCATGGAAATTCTGACCGTAGATATCCCCGAAGAATATCTTGGCGGCGTCACGCAACTAATGGCCTCAAGAAAAGGCATCATGGAGAACATGGTCAACAACGGCACCGGCTGGGTACGCATTGACTTCAAAGTCCCGGCCCGTGGCTTGATCGGGTTCCGCACACGTTTCCTGACTGAAACCCACGGTGCCGGCATTGCGTCGTCCTACGCTGCCGGCTATGCACCCTGGACTGGAAATATTGTCTATCGCTCCAGTGGTTCAATCATTTCGGACCGTGCCGGTGTTGCCACCCCATATTCAATGATCAACCTTCAAGAACGCGCAGCATTCTTTATTCAACCAGGCGCCGAAGTGTATGAGGGTATGGTGCTGGGCGAAAACTCGCGTAATGAAGATATGGACGTCAATATTGTCCGCGAAAAGAAACAGACCAACGTTCGTGCGGCATCATCAGATAACTTCGAGGGGTTAACCCCACCGCGCACGCTGACCTTGGAAGAATCCTTAGAGTGGGTACGCGATGACGAATGTGTCGAAGTAACTCCGGAAGCCATCCGGATCCGTAAGGTTGTACTTGATGGAAACCAACGCGTTAAAATCGCACGAGCTCGAGCCCGCGCCCAAGCCCAGTAACCGGGTGAACCGTCTCAGCTTTGTCTGGTGGCTGCTGGCATTAGTGGTCGGGGTAGTTACCGGTGCCGTTGGTACCGTGATGCACCTGAACTCCTATTGGACCGGCAGTTTCGGGCTGCCCTGGGGCGTGCTCTTAGCCTTGGGCATAGCCGCATTGGGTCAATGGTGGACGGCATTGGCAAGTGCCACCATGTTGGCTCCGGGTATTACAGGAATTACCCAATACACCACACTTGCGGTCATGTCCGGGTTAGTGCCTGGTGAACAGTTTGGTGTGCCAATTAGCGCCCAAACATGGGCCTTGGTTCCTCACCTGGTCATTGCTACCGTGTTGTGGCACCTCGGCGTCATCGTACTCACTTTGGTTACCGTCGCCTCGACGAAGCGTCAGCTGCACCGAATGCAAGTTGTCGAATAACCATTAGACTGGGTAAACAACAAAGTGTGAAGGAGCCGCACCCAAAATGACCTACGTGATCGCCTTACCCTGTGTCGACCTGAAGGATAAGTCATGCATTGACGAGTGCCCGGTCGATTGTATTTATGAAGGCGAACGCATGCTATACATCCACCCGGATGAGTGCGTTGACTGCGGGGCGTGCGAACCGGTCTGCCCCGTAGAAGCAATCTACTATGAAGACGACACTCCAGAAGAGTGGGCAGACTACTATGACGCGAATGTAGAATTCTTCGACGATATTGGCTCACCTGGGGGCGCAGCTAAACTCGGGTTGATCCCTAAGGACCATCCGATTGTTGCCGCACTGCCACCCCAGGAGCATGACATCTAATGCTTGATCTTCCCGAATACCCCTGGCGGTTGCTTGCCCCCTATAAATCTAAGGCAAGTGCTCATGTCGATGGGGTGGTCGACTTATCGATCGGTGCGCCCGTCGATCCGACACCACAGGTCGTCCAAACCGCGCTGCAACAGGCGACCAATTGGCCCGGCTATCCCGGTTCAGCCGGCACTAATCAACTGCGCGAAGCAATCGCTGATTGGTATCAGCGACGCCGTGGTGTCGCTGGTCTGACCAAAGACCATGTTGCTGCCACAGTGGGTTCCAAAGAGTTCATCGCGTGGCTGCCAGTGCTGCTGGGTTTAGGCACTGACGACGTCATTGTGTACCCGCATACCGCCTACCCAACCTATGACATCGGCGCCAAAATTGTTGGGGCAACATCGGTTGCCGCCGATTCCTTGGCAGAGCTCGATGCAACGACCCGCAGTAACGTCAAGCTTGTGTGGGTCAATTCGCCTGCCAATCCCACTGGTATCGTCCAAGATACTGATGCCTTAGCCCGCATTGTTGATGATGCCCGTGCACTGGGTGCTGTTGTCGCTTCGGATGAATGCTATGCCGAGCTGGGCTGGGGGAAGTGGGAAGAACACCCTATCCCATCGGTGTTGGATCATCGCGTTTCTGGTGACGATCCCGGCGGCTTACTATCCGTGTATTCGCTATCAAAACAGTCCAATATGGCCGGTTACCGTGGCGCTTTTGTGGCAGGCGACAAAAAGTTAATTGCCGCATTAATTAATCTCCGGTCCCATACCGGCATGGTGGTCCCGGGCCCAATTCAATCCGCCATGATTGCTGCGCTGGCTGACGACGATCACGTCAGACAACAAAAAGCCCGTTATCGGAACCGTCGAACACAACTGCTTAGCGCCATTGAAACCGCCGGACTGGCCGTGGATCACTCAGAGGCCGGGCTTTACCTATGGATTCGTGACCCCAACGTCACCCGTCCCACTGCCCAAGACTCATGGGAACTGGTCGATAGATTTGCCCAAGCCGGCATCCTCGTTGGCCCCGGGGTGTTTTATTCATCGACAGGCAATGGGTACATTAGGGTGTCGCTTACGGCTACTGATGACGCCGTTACTAAAGCCGTGACTAGGTTGGCCGCGGGCATATAGTTACAGTATGTGGCCATAAAGTTCCAACTGTCACTAAAGTTGGTAAATTTGTACGGCAGAGATAAACATTAGCCACCGATCATGTGGCCAACGTGCACAGACCACACCGCACAGACAAGAGGTAATACCATGACTGAAAAACACGACGGCAAGCTGACGTTAGGCGATACCAACGTAGACCTTCCACGTGTGGAGGCGACTGTCGGTAACGACGGTCTCAGCATCGGCACGGTACTGCGTGATACCGAAGCTGTTACCTATGATCCAGGCTTTATGAACACTGCCAACGCTCGTTCGGCCGTCACCTACATTGATGGGGAAGCCGGCATTCTGCGCTACCGTGGCTACCCGATTGAAGAGCTAGCCAAAAACTCCTCATTCTTAGAAGTGGCCTACCTGCTGATCTACGGTGAATTACCTACTGGCGATCAGCTCAACGAGTGGGACCTCAATATCCGTGAGCACACCATGCTGCACGAAGACATTAAAGACTTTTTCAACGGGTTCCCACGCAACGCTCACCCAATGGCTGTGCTGTCATCTGCAGTCTCTGCGCTCTCTACCTTCTATGCCGACTCGTTGGACCCATTCGACGAAGAGCAGATACACATTTCCACAATCCGGCTGATGTCCAAAGTGCCGGTTCTTGCTGCATACGCATATAAAAAATCCATCGGTCAGCCATTCCTTTACCCAGATAACTCGCTGAACCTGACCGAAAACTTTTTGCGCCTAACTTTCGGTGTCCCTACTGAAGCATACGAACTCGACCAAGACATGGTAGACGCCCTCGATATGCTGCTAATTCTGCATGCCGATCACGAACAGAACTGTTCGACTTCCACGGTGCGCCTGGTTGGCTCTTCACACGCCAATATCTTTGGTTCCATCTCTGCTGGCATCAACGCCCTATTTGGTCCGCTACACGGTGGTGCAAATGAGGCAGTGCTGAACATGCTGGATGAAATTCAAAAAGAAGGTCTTTCCCCAGAACAGTTCATGGAGAAAGTCAAAGATAAAGAATCCGGGATCCGCCTGATGGGCTTCGGACACCGCGTCTATAAAAACTATGACCCACGTGCACGCATCGTGAAGTCAACGGCTGAAAAGATTCTCAATAAACTCGGTGCCGGCGACGAACGCCTAGAGATCGCTATGCGCCTAGAAGAAAAAGCACTCAACGACGACTACTTCGTGGAACGCAAGCTCTATCCCAATGTCGACTTCTATACCGGTCTGATCTATAGTGCGATGGGCTTCCCAACCCGCATGTTTACCCCGCTGTTTGCCCTTGGTCGCCTGCCTGGTTGGATCGCACAGTGGCGTGAAATGATTACGGATGAAGAAACCCGTATTGGTCGTCCGCGCCAAGTTTATGTTGGCCACGATCTGCGCCACTATCCCGGCCAGTAACTGTCAATGTCACGAACCCCCCCCGCCGGTGAGCGGGGGTTTCGTGTTGTCTAGCTACAAGACTCCGCCGATATGTCTCCTGCCTGGACCAGGGCTGGCGAGTAGTCTAGCGATTTATCCCAGGGGTTCAACAACTCGTCTAGGGTGCCATCTTCGGCCAACTGTTGTAATGCTAATGCCGCGGCCTCACAGTGCTGTGGAGTGGTGCCAATCCAGTACTGGTCGGTTGCCGTTTGGGCATCGTCGTCATCGGTGAGTTCGGGCCACTTCAGCATCTGATATGACTCGGTTCGAGACTTATCAACCAGAACACCGGCAAGTTGCAGATCGTCGGCAGCCACTGCATCATACCTTCCCGAGCGCATGCCGGTTTCGCACTCTGAAACTGTTCGTTGTGTGATCATCTCGTCGGCGGGGATCTTGACACCTTGGGCTGCTGACCCCTCCACTATGCACACGGCCGACTCGTCCAGATCCGCAAGCGACGTCACCACGGTGTCTGCAAGGGTTATCGTATCGTCACCTATGGCCTCTTGTGAATCTGCTCGAACCAAAAGAGCGGCTGTGACATCAACGTATGGACCAACCCATGCAACGTCGTCGTTGGGTTCTGCTGGCTGTAGCTGACCTATCCCAAAATCCAGATCACCCGATGCCAGACCATCGGCTATAGCATCCGCCCTCATCGGTACCCAAGCAATTTCGGGGTCTGTAGATATGAGATCCAGTTCCTGAGCAACAGCTACTGCAAGATCTACCTCGATGCCCGAAACATCATCGCTCGAGATGCCAGAGATCAATCCCGGTGATGGCAAATTTACTCCGATGCGCAGCACCTGCTGGTTGTCCTCATCAGAATCTTTGGTGTCTTGTCCTGGATGCTGACAGCCGGTCATCACACCGGCAGCCAGCAATATTAACGCCGTCGCGGCGAGTTCGCGAAACGAATGTCGGATATTTTTGGCCACGCTCAGACAATAGCACTGGCTACTAGCATATGACCTGGCCCAGAACACTGGTTAATGAGTCGTTGTGGGAGCCCACAAGCAAGGTTGCCTAGTTCGTGAGACAATAGACATATGGGTGATGCAATATTGTTGATAGAAATTCTGGTACTTGGTGTTCTCGTCATCGGATTTTTAGCAATAGTCATAACTCGTGGTGAGAAAGGCATGGTCCAACCGCTTGCCGAACCACTGCCATCGTTGCCTCCCGTTGTCTTGCCTGAGGCAAAAGATATTGTCGCCCAAGATATCAGCGAGATTCGCTTTGCTATTGGCTTGCGTGGTTATAGAACCGACCAGGTTGATCAGGTGTTAGACCGCCTGACGGAAGCTGTAGAACAACGCGACCAACTGATCGCAGACCTGCAGAAACAAGCCGAGCAGTATCAACAACACGGCCCCACGTAGTTGTGTTGTGCAAACCGCTCGCGTCGCGGCGAAGACGCACAGAGAAAGGAACAGTAATGGCTGCTATGAAGCCCCGTACCGGTGATGGCCCAATGGAAGTAGTTCGTGAACAACGCAAGCTTGTGATGCGAATTCCTACCGACGGCGGAGGCCGGCTTGTCGTTGAACTTAATGATGAAGAAGCACAGGAACTCCAAGCTGCGCTGTCCGGCGTGGTAACCGCCAGCTCATGACTGCGTTGAGGCGTTAGATTTTTATCGCGAGCAGCAAACCGGTACCTGTCGGCACCAGCGTGGATGTTCGCCATCTCTCGGTGTTATCCCGCAACTCATTGCCAACATCTCGAAGCATAACCGTAGAGGCTTCACGAATTGCCGGCTTGGGTACACGGTCCTGATCTAACGCATCGTGAATAACAAGCATGCCACCGGAGCGGAGTAATCGTGCCGCTTCGGTGACATGATATTCTAACAATAAAGGGTCGGCGTCAATAAACACTAGATCATATGCAGCCGCGGACAGTTTAGGCAATACCGTCCGGCCACGACCAGCAATGAGCCGCGTGGTTGAACTGGGATACCCTTCGGCTCCAAAAACCTCTCGAGCTGCACGTTGGGCTTCTGCATCCGGATCAAGCGTCGTTAGAACGGCACCTTCAGGTGCACCCCGCATCAGTGCTAAACCCGATACACCCGCACCGGTACCTAATTCTACCATCGTTTGTGGCCGAGCTGCTGACGACAAAAAGGTCAGCAATGAAGCAGTTCCTTCAGATACTGGGGTAATACCTAGCTCTGCAGACCTATCACGAGCCATTAATAAGGTGTCATCTTCAACTGGGCGTGCCTCAGCAAAGGCCCAACTAGCGTGCTTGCCGGTCTGTTGCGGGCTCAGTGCTTTCATATACCTGTCTACTCCCGTAGGTTGCCGTTGTGTGCGCTGCACCCCTCATTGTAAAGGTAGCAAGTGGTTATATCGTATTCATGCTGAATAACCACCAGTATTTCAGAATATTCTCAGGATCTTTTGCCATACTAGGGACAGTTCCGTCTTGAACGAATCTCGTGAAGCGACTAATGGAAGCAAGGACCTATTGAATGAGCAGAAGTTCGTCAGGCTTCTCTTTTCATCCACGCTCCAAGTTCGACGCGTACCTAGAAGGTCAACTGTCACCAGCAGCAGCCAGCCGTATGCGTGCACACTTGGCAGCGTGCACCCGGTGTGCTGAAGAAGTCGAACAACGGTCTTCTGCACTGTCAATCACTCAACAACTTGATCGAATTGCACAACAAGACCAGCCGTCCCACGGGCAATATTTCGGGAACTATTCACCACATGATCCGCCGGTGATGAAATCTAGCGGACTTCCCGGATGGAAATTTTTTACCTCCGTGAGCATTGTCGGGCTAGTTGTTGTTGGTCTGTTTGCTAGCCTATGGGTGCTCGGCGGGCAGCAACGCTCCTATGATTCAATCGATTCTGAGTCGCCAACATTAATTCCAGACGATATTGAGGTTGCACAGGCTGATCCGCAGGAGTTGATCCAACCTACACCCAGCGATGACTCCACGAAAGTTCCCAACGATTTCGGCGCTTCAAAGGCTCAACTATCGTTTAGCAGCGCACCTTTAGGCTTCGATGGCACCCCGGTGCGATTAACCTCACTTAGTGAGCTACGTTCGGCTGGTTGGACCATCCCGAAATTTCATTCCCTAGGGCTAGCGTTTGAATCGGCAGTTGTTGACGAAGTCGACGGGCAGGTATATGTTGTATCGCTGTTCAACGGCTCAGCCGATGACGCCGAGGACCAAACTGTGGTACGAGAATGTCGTGCCGAGCAAGCTGACGGATCCGCTACCGCGTGTAACCGGCTAGATTTTAAAAATTCCGCAGCCACAGAAATTTCTTTACCCGTTGCACAAAATGTTTGGCTTTACACATACCCCGATGGGTCTTGGACGGCTTATATGGCTACGAGTAAATCTCAGTATCGGGTGGATTCTACATCGGATTCCGACTATGCTGCCGGCATCATGTCGACCCTATATGTTGAAGAGCAATCCCGGCTAACAACCGGCAGCTCAGACCTTCGAGAAGGGATGAGTCAGCGTTTCGAACGGGGCATCGAACGACTGCTCGGCCAGTAGCTTTCCGCAACCTCGACCACCACAACTTTCGGGTAAGCTGTAGCCAGTATGAACATCTTTGGTATTAACGGCGGAGAGCTGATAGTTCTTATCGTGCTAGCGCTGATGCTGCTGGGTCCAGATAAGATCCCACAATATCTTCGCACCTTACGCGACTGGATTCATAAAGCTAGGGTATTTGCCGCCGGAGCCAAAGAACAGTTCAAAGAAGAAACCGGTACGGACTTTGATGAAGTCGATTGGCAAAAATATGATCCTCGCCAATACGATCCGCGCCGCGTCATCCGCGAAGCCCTCTCAGAACCCATCGAAGAACTGGAATCGTCGCTACACGAGGCAAAAGATACTCTCCAAGACACCACGGATACGGCAGCAAACTCACCGGTAGAACGCCCGAAGCTGACACAAGATGAAATTATTGCCGCCGCCGTGCCCATTGATCAACTTGAACAGCAATCCCAACTACCAGACCCAGGTCGACCGGAAGCCGCGGCAGAACCGCCAGAACCACCGATCACTCCGTTTGATGCCGAAGCTACCTAGGAGTCACCGGAAGTTTTTTACCCGCCAGCCCACGAGGTGTGCCCGCCAGACGTGCTACCACTTCGTCTAAGGCACTGCCAGCAGCAGAAGTAGGGGACTGGATAATACACGGGGTGCCCTGTTCGCTGTCTGCTCGTAGAACAGGATCGAGTGGGATTGACCCCAAAAGGGGCACCTGCTGATCTAACACATTGCTGAGCCGGGTGCTAACAGCCTGGCCACCTCCAGAACCAAATACCTCGATTACTGTTCCATCCGGCAACTGCATGGGCCCCATGTTTTCAATGACCCCAGCAACGGGTTGCTCAGTTTGGGTTGACAATTGGCCAGCCCGGGCGGCTACCTGTGCAGCAGTATGTTCTGGAGTGGTAACAACCAGCAGTTCGGCATTGGGCAACAGCTGTGCAGTGGAAATGGCAATGTCTCCGGTGCCCGGAGGCAAATCAATGAGCAGCATATCCAAATCGCCCCAATATACTTCGGTCACGAACTGTTCTAATGCACGATGCAGCATTGGGCCACGCCATGCGACAGGCTGATCAGCTTCGAGGAACATACCAATCGACATCACTTTTACTTCGTGAGCAATCGGCGGCATGATCATATCCTGGACTTTGGTCGGTTTGGCCGTGATACCTAACAGCCCCGGGATAGAAAAACCGTGAATATCAGCGTCTATAAGCCCAACCGATAGCCCACGGGCAGCAAGTCCTACGGCCAGATTGGCGGTAATAGTTGATTTTCCAACACCACCCTTTCCAGAGGCGACCGCAAAAATTTTTGTCAACGAGTCTTTACCGAAGGGATTGCGTGGCCGGGACGCGGTGAGATTATCTTGTAATGCTACTCGTTGTTCAGGGCTCATCGTCGTCAACTGCACGTGCACGGAACCTTCAGCCAAACCTTCTAGCGCCCCAGCCACGTCCTTATGAATAGTGTCCTGCATAGGGCACCCGGAAATAGTTAGCCGAATAGTAACGGAAATATCAGCCTGATTGAGCTCCACTGATGCAACCATTCCTAAGGCGGTGATGGGCTGGCGGATTTCCGGATCGATGACCTTGGCTAGCGCTTGCCAAGCTGCGATCTGTTGAGGTGTTTCTGGAATGACATCAGGTGCCAGTACACCGCCAGGATGAAGGTTGGTAGTCATAAGGCTTGGGTTTCTCCTTGCTCACAGCGCAAAGTGGGCGGGGTGGTGGAAAGTCTGTGCGACAGGGTAGAAAATGGGGACATGAGTATGTTTGGTCCTGGAGCACAAATTGGGTCCCCACTGCCGCAAGGGCAGCTGATTGGCAACTACCGTTCTTATGAGACCGCAATGGCTGCGGTGGATAAAGCGGTTGATGCCGGCGTCGACCCACGTTTTCTTTCTATCGTAGGACGGGATTTGCGGTCGGTCTATCGATTGCGTCACCGGCCAAGTTATGCAGCCGTAGCGGGACGGGGTGCGCTCCAGGGCGCATTTTTCGGGGCTTTTATCGGTCTACTGATCTCGATGATGTCTGGCAACCAAGATATGGTGATGACATTGGGCTCCACCGTGGTGATGGGTGCAGTTATTTGGGTGCTGTTTGGCGTTATCGGCGAGGTCATGCGCCGTAAGCAGCTGAAATACATGGTGCTTCCGACTACCTCTGCCGTGAGTTTTGACTTGGTAGTCGATAATGCCGTCGCTGACCAAGTCACCTCAGCGTTGGGCCCACAGCCCATGGGCCAACACCAAAGTTCGGTCCCGGCCAATGTACCATCTGAACAGCCGAAACAAGCGGACGCATCTGAGCCGTCGCACGGAGGCATTCCAGACCTGCCTGATGGTCGACCACAGTTTGGGGTACGTGTTGACGAGCAACCAGATCAGGACTCCGACGACGACTCAGATGACACCTCAGAGCAGCGCTAGCTCTGCCACAGCTCAGCCATCCAGGACTCGATCTCCTCAACCGTTCGCGGCAGGTGAGCTGAAAGTGATTCAGCGCCATGGTCGGTTACGACAATATCGTCTTCGATGCGTACCCCGATACCACGGAATTCTTCGGGCACCGCTAGGTCTTCGTCTTTGAAATACAACCCCGGTTCAATGGTGAACACCATGCCGGGGCGTAGCGGCGCGTCCAGGTACATTTCCCGACGGGCTTGTGCACAGTCGTGGACATCCAAACCGAGATGATGCGAGGTGCCGTGGGGCATCCAGCGCCGATGGTGTTGACCTTCGGTAGACAGTGCTTCATCAACAGAAACCGGCAGCACACCCCAATCCGCTAAATGGCGTGCTAACACTTCCATGGCAGTGTTATGAATATCGCGGAATAATACTCCTGGTTTTGCTACCTTAAGTGCCGTATCAGCGGCCTCGAGTACTGCATTATAAATTTTGGCTTGTACTTCACTAAAACGGCCATTGACCGGCAGTGTGCGGGTAATATCTGCGGTGTAGAGCGAGTCTGCTTCCACCCCGGCATCAACTAATAACAATTGGCCGTCCTTGACCGGACCCGTATTACGAATCCAGTGCAACACGGTGGCATTATTGCCAGCTGCCGCAATGGTGTCATACCCCAGATCGTTGCCTTCCAACCGGGCACGGGAGAAGAAGGTAGTTTCGATGACCCGTTCACCGCGGGTGTGCTGGGTTGCTGCAGGGATTGCGCGCACGATATCTTCAAAACCACGAATGGTGGATTCTACCGAGCCGCGTAATTCACTAAGTTCATGGTCGTCTTTGATCAGACGCATTTCCGATAGGAACTCAGCCAATTCAGCATCTAGGGCATCTGATTGCTCCAGATCGACACCAGTATTGATACGAGAGGTATCAACTAAGGCGTCCATATTGAGGTCGGTATTGCGAACCAGTCGGATGCGGGTGCCACCGATTTCAACGACTCCGGCATCTACTGTGACGGCATATTCCAAATCGTCTAACGTTTTGGTCTCTAAACCAGTGCGTTGGTGAAGTTCGTTGAGCGTTGGAACAGGACCAACCCAGAACTCACCGGTTTTGGTGTTGGAATAAAATTCTTCGGAATCCCGTCCAGCTAAGGGCCGGAAGAATAAGGTAGCTTCGTGGTTGCTGCCATTATCTCCGGTACCTTCGGCAACCGGTTGCATCACCAATACAGCCTCAGGTTCGTGATCGACTCCTAGCCCGGTCAGGTGGGCAAAAGCAGAGTGGGGCCGGAAACGGTAGTCGGTATCATTTGACCGCACCTTTGGCGCACCGGCCGGTATGACTAGGCGATCGGTAGGGAACTGGCGCGACAGCGCCAACCGTCGTTGTGCTGCATAGGACGCTGATGCATCGGGCTGATAATCGATTTGCTGGGGTTGTTGCCAGTTTGAGCCCATAAATTTTTTGAAGGCGTCCGATGAAGGCCGATGGGAGCGATTTTCCACCCGGTCTTCTAAGGGGAGTTCGGGGACAGAGTTATCTACGGCATCAGATGGTTGAGTCATACTGCTATCTTCCCACGATTGAGATCAGAGTCGATAAGTACAGCCAAAATTCGCGACAAGCTTGCCGTCCCGATCACGCGCATGCGTTGTAGGCTTGCTAACCCTGCCGCAAGGCCTAACCGGCTAGTAGACTAGGTTCTTATGGCCTTCGACATGCACACTCACTCATATTTTTCGGATGGCACAACCTCGCCAGCGGAAGTTATTAAAGCCGCAGCACGGACAGGGCTATCCGGGGTGGCCTTAACCGACCATGATACGACTGCCGGATGGGACCCGGCTGAAGAGGCTGCAGCCCAGCACGGTATTGCACTGATTCGGGGTATGGAGCTGTCGACGGTTTCGGACGACGGGGTGGCCGTGCATGTACTGTCCTATTTGCACGACCCTACGAATATTGACTTGCTAGCTGAAATTGCCAAATCACGCAATGCCAGATATAAACGCGCCAAGAAGATGGCCGCGCTGCTTGCCGAAGACTTCCCAATCACATGGGAACTGGTCAAGCAACAAACAAGTGCTGAATCTACCATTGGGCGGCCACATCTTGCTGATGCTCTGGTACAAGTTGGGGCAGTACCCAACAGGACAGCGGCCTTTGACACCATTTTGCGGGGTGGCTCAAAATACTATGTGCCCCATTATGCACCGGATCCCATTGCCGGCGTTGAGCTTATCCGTGCTGCCGGGGGAGTACCGATCTTTGCTCACCCCATGGCCAAAGTTCGAGGACGAATGGTTAAAGACCAGTTGTTTTACGAGATGCTCGACGCTGGGCTAGCCGGGGTTGAAGTTTACCATCGTGATAATAGCGGTAGCGGCAAACAATGGCTTTTAGAGTTTGCCCAACAACACGATTTGCTGGTTACCGGTTCATCCGATTACCACGGTGCGGGCAAATCAAACATGTTAGGTGAACACACTACATCAAGGGCCACGGTGGAGGCTATTGAACGCCAAGCAACATCGGGTTTCAAAGTGTTATGGAACGGCAACTAGTAGGTCAGTAATTCTGCCCCGGGTAAGCGTGTAGTCATTGTATCGATGGCTTGAGGGTTTTGGTCGACCAAGACGAATCGTCTATCCAATTGTCGGGCGGCAGCACCCAGCGTGCCTGAGCCGGCAAAAAAATCCATAACCCAATCACCAGGTCGAGAAGAAGCGGCAACCATTCGCCGGACTAACCCTAGAGGTTTCTGGGTTGGATACCCGGTCTTTTCTTTGCCAGTGGGTGACACGATAGTGTGCCACCATACATCAGTTGGCAGTTTTCCACGTTCCCGTTTTTCTTTGGTAACCAGGCCCGGGGCCATATAGGGTTCACGGTCGACCTCTGTTGAATCAAACCAATACTTTTTCGGGTCTTTCACGTAAACCAAAATAGTGTCGTGCTTAGAAGGCCAACGGCTCCGGGCGCGTCCACCGTAGTCATAGGCCCAAATGATTTCATTCAAAAAGTGCTCTCGGCCAAAAATCATGTCTAGCATGACTTTGGCATAGTGTACTTCCCGGTAATCCAAGTGCAGATAAAGTGTGCCGTCTTCGGCCAGGACACGCCACGCCTGTTCAAGCCGAGGCTCTAAGAAATCCCAATAATCAATAAACGCATCATCATAGGATGCCAGTGCTCCGCGCAGCGTTTCATAGGAATGCCCACCAAAACCGATACGATCACCTTCACCAGTGGCAACACGCACCGTTTTGAGCGATGCGCGTGCTTGGGTTCGTCCGGTGTTGAAGGGCGGATCAAGGTAGATCATAGTAACGGACTCATCTGGGATCGCGGCCAGCAGCTCGAGGTTATCGGCATGGACGATCTTATCCGCACCAGAAAATAGCGATGTCATCTATGCGTCGTTCGACTCCCCAGCAGTATGGCGCCGTACAACTTGACCATTATGTCGACGTGTACGGGTACGCTGCCGACGTTTGCCGGTCTTGGACTGTTGTTTGTCACCGCTGGTATCGTTGACCGGTTTACCAGAGCGTGTACGCTGGCGCTGACGGTTCTGGGAACGCCCGCGGCCACCGCGTCCACGAGGCTTGCGTCCACCGTGTTGACCGCGACGGCGACCACCACGTTGACGGTCGGGGCCACCAAGGCGTTCGGCCTTTTCGGCGTCGAGTCCTTCGCGGGTTCGCTGCGATTTCGGCAAACGACCCTTGGCATCCTCGGGGATGTCCAAGTCTTGATACAGGTGTGGGGACGCCGAATAGGTTTCAACTGGCTCGACTTGTTCAATTCCTAGCGCTTGGGCGATCAGTTTCCACCGTGGCACATCTTCCCAGTCGACCAGGGTCACAGCTATTCCCTTATGCCCAGCACGTCCAGTCCGACCGACACGGTGCAGATAAGTGTTTTCGTCTTCGGGGGCTTGGAAGTTGAACACGTGGGTGACGTTTTCCACGTCGATGCCACGGGCTGCAACATCGGTTGCCACAAGTACATCGATCTTGCCATTGCGAAACGCGCGAAGGGCCTGTTCACGGGCACCTTGTCCCAGATCGCCGTGTAGCGCACCAGCCGCAAAGCCCCGGCGGTGCAATTCATCGGCTACGCGTGCAGCGGTGCGTTTGGTCCGGGTGAAGATGATTGTCAAACCGCGGTCACGAGCCTGCAGAGCACGGGCTAACAGTTCATCTTTATCCATGTGGTGTGCCCGGTAGACCAACTGACGAATGTCGCGTTTAATGACAGAGTCATCTTCCGGGTCGGCGGCGCTGATGTGCGTTGGGTGAACCATATACCGGCGCGCCATGTTGATGACTGCTCCGGGCATGGTTGCTGAGAACAACATAGTCTGACGTTGTTCGGGTAGTGCTTGTAACAAGGTTTCCACATCGGGCAGAAATCCGAGATCCAGCATTTCGTCTGCTTCATCAAGCACTACGGTCTTGATCTGTTGCAGGTTGAGGTGGCGTTGCTTCATCAGGTCGATCAGACGTCCGGGTGTACCTACAACAATCTCGACGCCCTTTTTCAAGTCGCGGATTTGAGGTTCGTAGGCTCGGCCACCGTAGATGGATCCGATGCGTGCTGACAGCTTTGCGGCAGCTGCTTCTAAATCTTTGCAGACTTGGACGGCCAGTTCACGCGTTGGAGTCACAATAAGGGCTTGTGGAGCGCCCGGCGCAGGTAAGTCATTGAAACCTTTGTCGTTTGGTCCAATAACGTGTTCTAGAGCCGGTAAACCAAATCCCAGGGTTTTGCCAGTACCAGTCTTGGCCTGTCCAATAATGTCTTGGCGTTCAAGTGCGATGGGCAGCGTCATGGCCTGAATAGGAAATGGCGTCTCAAAGCCTTGTTCAGTAAGGGCCTCAACAATGGCGGGTTGCAAACCAAAGTCGGCGAATGTCTCAGTAGGGGGTGTTGTCACTATCGAATAATTCCTTTAGATCGAGTTCCAGCACAACAACGTGCTAGCGGAGCCGATCGTGGATTAGTCAGAAAGTAACAGCTACGCATTCACGTACGACCGGTCATCCGGGGTGCAAATCAGGAGATCCAAACATGTGGACCACTTTCAAAGTCTACCTGGTAAGCGGGGTTGTTAGTTAGCCGGCGACGAAGCCAACGCGACGTGCGCTTGCGTCACCAAGTTCTACAAAACCTAGGACTCCGGCTGGCACGATAACGCTGCCACCTTTATTATCAGAAAGTTCCAGGTTGGTGTTGTTTTCGATGGCGTCGCGGACTTTTGCGGTGACCTCGTCTTTGCTCATATCGGTTTCGAAGTTGATTTCGCGTGCGACGTGTTGGATGCCAATACGAATTTCCACGGTTCTAGTCCTCCTAGTAAAATAATGAATGGTTTCGTCCCACCATGTAGCTTAGAACAGATTGGCTGGTGGTTGGTTCACCAGTGTCACCACTACGCTGATGGATTATTGGATAAATCAAACCCTAATGCCCCGTGGGCGACGAATTGGTAGGTGGTTTCAACGGCTGCGTCGAATGGGATTTGTTCGCGGGCTGCCACATCGTCACGGTACTCTTCGGCCCATCGGCAGGCTAAATACAACACGGTTGAAGCAATCCCGCTGGTAATAAATCGGGAAGTGGCAGGATCCAGACTGGAATTTTCCAGCACATATGGTGAAATAAATTCCACTAACTCATTTAGGAATTCGTCCATCCGGTGCTGCCGCTCTTCCGGATTATCCATTGATGAATCCAACATCAACCGATAATGGCCGCCTGGCTCGGATGTGAACTCAAACACCCCATAGACGGCTTGATAGGCGGTTTGTTCATCGGCATTTGCCGCAGTGGGGTCGATAGACTGCATTCGGGTAGTAATCACATTGCGTAAGACTTGGAATTGGTGGTCTAATAACGTGAAATACAGGCCACGTTTGTTTTCAAAGTGTTGATACAGTACCGGTTTAGAAATTGCAGCCTGTCGGGCAATTTCATCCATGGTCGTCTGTGCGAAACCGTGATGAGCGAACACATCTAAGGCCACATTGATGAGTTGTGCACGGCGCTGGTCTCGTGGCATTCGGGCTGCCGGCGTTATTTGTGTCGACACTTAACGATCCAATCTGTGCCGCTCTTCGCCGGTCGCCATGTCCCGTGATTCAAGCGCTGCGCCGGTTAGTGCTGTCGAGTTGCTCAGGGTGTGCTGGTGAGTAGGAAGATTTATTATCGTGCTGAGCATTTGGCGTGACTTCCAGCCCAAATATAGTTTGCAGAGCGGCTTCGTACTGTTCTAAGTTGCCTTCTGCAGCGGCTTGACGTGCCCGTACGGTTGGTTCATGCAAGATCTGACGAACCATGCGGCGCATGGCCAGTTGGACTTCTTCGGCAGCGGCGGTGCAACCGTGACGATCACGAACACGTTGCATTTCCTCTTCTAATACTGACATGGTGTGGCCACGCAGGGTAACTATGGCGTCAGTGGCGCTACGTTCTCGTTTATCGGTCAGGTAGTCATCAACGGCTGCATCTACGAGTTGTTGTGCCTGGGCGATGGAGGCTTGCTGCTCGTTGGGGGCGGCCATTTTGACCGATTCTAAGGTGATCAGATCAACGGCGGGCAGATCGCCGATGGCCGGATCAAAGTCATGGGTGAGGGCTAGATCAAGCACCGTTAATCGGTGAGAAGCATTTTCGCGCAACTTCGCTAACTGTGCTGCGCTCAGTGTGCGTTCTCCGCCCGAAACTCCGATGAGAACATCAGCTTCGGCGAAAGCCCCTTCGACATCGGCGCCACCAAGTGCCATCGCCCAGCCGCCGCGATCATCAACAAATTGCTGGGCGCGGCCCGATGAGGAATGTACAGCAACGTTTTTTGCGCCACGAGCTTGTAACTGGTTTAGAGTCGTACCAGCATAGGCGCCGGTTCCGACCAATAAAATATTGGCATCTTGCCAGAAGCGTTGGGCACCGACAATGGAAGTACCCGCTCGTAGTTCAGTAGCTAACTCTAGTGCTACAGAAACTATCGAGCGGCCCGTAGAGCCCAGTGCCGTTTGTGCACCGATGTCTTTTGCAGTACGCGAAGCGGTTTCAAATAGCTTTGTTAGGGTGCCGGTGGCATGTCCAGACTCGCGTGCCACCGATAGAGCCCGGCGTACCTGCCCGGCGATTTCACGTTCCCCAATGACAGCGGATTTTAGCCCGGAACTTACCTCGAATAAGTGTCGGACCGCAGCGTCATTGCGATAAAGACGAAACGCGTTGGCCACAGTGTTATCGGGCAGCCCTGCATTACTTGCGATGACTTCTAAAACGTCTTGTGCAGCCTGGTCAACATCATTGTCGCCAGCTTCAGCATAGAGTTCAAGCCGGTTGCATGTAGACAGGGTGACAACCCCGGAAACAGTATTATCGGACAGCGATTCTGCGACCTCTGAAGCACCGCTTGCAAGTTGCGCCACCGTTTCGAGGTCCAGCCAGGTGTGCGCCGCGACTAATGAAAACATCACCACAATAGCTCCCATCGTACGAAATCTGGCAGCTGGATCAAAATACGCGCCAACTTTTCGCTCTGGGAGCGACTACCTAAGCATTTAGGAAACCTGGAGTGTATTGAGCGCAGATGCTGGAATAATGAGCTGGTATGAACCAAGAGTTGAATCAAACTTCGGCGCTGCCGGTTAATCATCCGCTTATAACTTCGGATTCAGAGAAATCTACCGCTCAGTCTGACCTGATCAAAGGTTACCGAGGAGATGTAGGAAATCGGCGGCCCGTCTGGTTTATGCGGCAGGCTGGACGCTCTTTGCCAGAATATCGTCAATTGCGCGAAGGCACCTCGATGCTTGAATCCTGTTTGATCCCAGAGATGGCATCGGAGATTACCCTCCAGCCGGTACGTCGACACGACGTCGATGCAGCAATCTTCTTTTCTGATATCGTCATCCCGCTCAAACTTGCCGGTATCGGAGTAGAGATCCAGCCCGGTGTGGGACCGGTATTGGATTCACCAATCCGCACCGCCGAAGATATTTCGAATCTGCCCGAGCTCACCGATGAAATGTTTGAGCCCATCACTCAGGCCGTTGAACTGACCGTGGCTGAGCTGGGTGCCCGCCCGCTGATTGGCTTTGCCGGGGCACCATATACGGTAGCGGCCTACATGGTCGAGGGCCGCCCTTCACGTGACCATCTGGGGCCAAGAACCATGATGCACAACGCACCTGAAGCTTGGCAGCGACTCATGGCCTGGACTGCTGAAGCATCCGGACGGTTCTTGCGGGCCCAGATTATGGCCGGCGCCTCGGCCGCCCAGCTGTTTGATTCCTGGGCCGGGTCGTTGTCTCGAGAAAACTATCAGCACCATGTGATGCCATATTCCCAGCAGACCCTGCGTCACGTGGATGACCTCACCGGCGACCACGGCATCCCGCTGGTGCATTTTGGTACCGGAACAGGCGACATTCTAGATTTGATGCGTGATGCTGGGGCCTCCGTGGTCGGCGTCGATTATCGACTACCACTGGATGAAGCTAACCGACGCCTGGGAAATACACCCGGTCCTGACGGTCGAACTAACGTAGTACTACAGGGCAATATTGATCCGGCTTTTCTTGCTGCTGACTGGGATGTGCTGGAATCTCACGTACGCGATGTAATTCATCGCGGTGCAGCTGCACCCGGCCACGTGGTCAACCTGGGACACGGTGTGCCACCTTCCACTGATCCAGCCGTGTTGACCCGGTTAGTCGAACTCGTGCACTCCATCGAGTACTAAATGTCGCATGTAGTAGTTGTTGGCGCCGGTATAGCTGGTCTGACCGCAGCATATTCTGCGGTCAAGGCAGGCCACCGTGTTACCGTGCTGGAGGCCAGCAGCCGAGCTGGTGGGGCGGTGCAACCGCTACGGTTCAGCCTGCCCGAAGGCGAACTTGTCGTCGACGCCGGAGCAGAAGCCTATGCCAGCCGTTCCGATCTTATCGGACAAATGGTTGAAGACTTGGGCCTGGCCGATCAGCTAGTGAGACCAAATCCTGCAGGATCATGGTTATATCTGCCCGAAATTGGTGCGGTGCCAGCACCTAAACTGGGTATGTGGGGGATACCGGCAAACCCGCAAGCAGCAGAAGTCGTTGCCGCGCTAGGCGCTGAACATGCTGCACGTGCTGCACAGGATTTTGAGTTGCCTATGCACACTTGGGCAGCAAAGCGTGCTGCCGGTCAAACCATAACCATTGGTGAACTGGTAACTGACCGCTTTGGCCCCGCGGTATTAGAACGGCTCGTGGCTCCCGTCGTCGCAGGTGTGCACTCAGCGCATCCCAACGATGTCAACATCGAAAAAGTTGCCCCCGGGCTTATCGATAAAGCAATCCAGCTGGGCTCGGTCGCCAAGGCAGTATCTGACCTGCGCTCCTCAGCTCCACCGGGAGCCGCAGTGCAAACGCTGTGCGGTGGCATGCAGCGGCTAGTAACCGCCCTGGTGGACTATGTACAAGCTCATGGTGACCTGCGGTGCAATACCGCGGTGGCTGCACTGGAGGCAACGGCAAAAACCCTGGTGACTCAACACGGTGAACGTATCCATGCCGATCACATCGTACTGGCCGTTAACGCCCCGAGGGTACATGATCTACTTTCTGGCATCATACAACTACCCAAGCGGCCTCAGCTGGGTGCCGGGGTCGGCCTGGTGATGATGGTCTTGGATGCGCCTGCCCTGGACGAATACCCTCGCGGTACCGGCATGCTGGTATCTCCGGCCGTAACACAGATCCAAGCCAAAGCTGCAACCCACGTGACCGCAAAATGGCAATGGGCCCAGCAAGCCGCTGAGGCACAGGCACCCCACCGGCATGTGTTACGTCTTAGCTATGGCCGAACTACCGACCCGATCGGTGGCACTGCCGTAGGCCATGACACCCCTGATGCCCGGCTTGTCGATTATGCCCTCAACGATGCCGCAGCCATGTTTGGTCTGGCACCTGAAGACCTTACCCAACAGCTAAAGGCCACCGGTGTGGTGCGCTGGCGCGAGCCAATGCCACTGATAACAGCTGATAACACGGCCGCGATCACCGCCATCGAAGACGCCGCACAGGCAACCGACTGGCTGGATGTGACAGGCGCATGGTTCGCCGGGACCGGGCTGGCGGCCATTACGCAGCATGCTTCATCAATCCCCATCCATCAACTACAGTAATTTCTACGCTTTGTAGAAACCACAAGGAGCACAAGTGACTGACTCAACCAATGTCGTTCGTGGCGAAGAATCGGCAACCAGCTGGTTCACTACCTATACCATTTTTGCCCGCAAAGAAGATGCACCGGCAAAATCCCAAGACCAGATCAGCCGTGACAACACGGAATTTCACCAGCTGGTCACACAGCTTGCGGATCAGGGCGTGACCGTGCGCGGTCTCTACGACGTCTCAGGTATGCGGGCTCATGCTGACATCATGGTGTGGATGTGGTCCAAGTCCCCAGAGGCACTACAAGAAGCCATCCGACAAATCCGCCGCTCAGGGCTGTTTTCCACCACCACGCTGGCCTTTAGCGCCATGGGCGCCGATCGGATGGCCGAATTCAACCCCGAACACGTACCAGCATTTACCGAAGGCCGTAAACCACGCAAATGGTTGTGCTTCTACCCATTTGTCCGCTCATATGATTGGTACACCATGGAAGCAAGCGAACGCGCCCGGTTGTTGCGCTCCCACGGCAAACTCGGCCAAGAATTCCCAGATGTATGGGCCAATACCGTCTCGGCATTCGGTCTCAATGACTGGGAATGGCTTTTGGGCCTAGAATCTCCGCGGCTGGAACTGCTCGTGGATATGATGCGTTCACTGCGTAACAACGAAACCCGCCACTACGTGCGCGAAGAAATCCCGTTCTACACCGGCCACTACGTTGAGGTCGATGAAGTCGCAGAGGTGCTGGCCTAATGGCCTACCGTATTGGAACCCGAGGCTCCGCATTGGCCACCACGCAAACCCAATGGGTGGCCGATGCAATGTCCACACCAGAGACCACCTTTGAACAAGTCGTGATCAAAACCACCGGCGATATCACCACCGGGTCACTGGCAAATTTGGGTGGCACAGGCGTGTTTGCCACAGCGCTGCGTCAAGCCGTTATCGACGGCGACGTCGACATGGCGGTGCACTCGCTTAAAGATCTTCCCGCAAAACAGCCCGCCGAACTACACATTGCCGCCATTGCGCAACGTGCTGATGTTCGGGATGCGCTGTGCGCTTCCAACGGGATGACCCTGGATACCCTGCCCCACGCAGCCCGGATCGGCACCGGTTCACCGCGGCGAGTGGCACAACTGCTGGCCCTGCGCCCAGACCTAGAAATGGTAGATATCCGCGGCAACGTGCACACCCGGTTGGCACGTGTGGCTGGCTATGAACATCACCACGACAATGCCCCGGCAGCAGCAGGCTCACCCAAAGGTGACCTCGACGCCGTCGTACTGGCTTGTGCTGGCCTGGATCGTCTCAACCTGCAGTGGGCAATCACCGAACGTATTGACCCGGAGAAAATGCTGCCGGCACCGGGACAGGGCTCCTTGGCCGTTGAAGTTTCGGCGCTGAAAACCCTGGATCCGGAACTGACGACGGCGCTGACCGAAGTCGACCATACTGCCGGACGACTAGAGGCCACCGCCGAGCGCGCTCTACTGGAAACTCTGGAGGCTGGTTGTGCGGCACCGCTGGGTGGGCTAGCCCGGTATACCGAAGGCAATCTGCATCTGGATGCAGTGGTCGCGGCCATGGATGGTACTGAAACTATCCGCAGGTCAGCCTCCACTGGCATCGCTACCGACGCGATTACCGATGCCACTTTGGACGCGGCTTATTCATTAGGAGTCCAGGTAGCTCAGATGTTGATCAGTCAAGGTGTTGATCTGTTACCTCCTGGGCCACCGCGCGGCACCCGATGAGAATCGTTTTGACCCGACAACCTGCTCAGGCCGGCCATATAGAGGCCGGTCTGGAGCAGTTGGGCTACCACATAGACTTTCTGCCTCTAACGGATTTTCAGTTGCCGCAACACACGGCAACACTGGATGCCATGGTGGAAGGTTTACACAACGGCATATGGCAGCGGGTGCTGTTGACCAGTCCCAACACCATCCGGGCGCTTATAGCACGCGGCTGGGACCCTGCCCACACTGAAACTCGCACCGCGATTGCCGTCACCGGACCCGGAACCGCGCGGGTCCTGTACGATTACGGTGCACAACACACCCCCTGGATGCCTCAAGATGATGCTTCCGCGGCGGGCATTCTCAACCAGTTTCCACCCGGACCAGGCACCATAGCCCTACCACAAGGTGCAGCAGCCGGCAGTGCGATGCGTACCGGATTGAGCCAACTTGGTTGGTGTGTAACCCATACGGTCGCATACCAAACAGTGGACTACCCGGCCGATCCGGCACGCGCCCTATTGCCAGCCCACTCCGACGCCCTGAAACCAGAAGACCTTACCGACGACGACGTCGTCATACTCACCGCGCCCACAGCCGCCCGGCGCTGGGCGCATATTCAAGTACCGGTACGCGCAGTGGTCGCTATCGGCCAGCCGACCAGACGAGTAGCCCAACAAGCCGCCATTGAACTTGCAGCCACCGCAGCATCACCGGACACCGCCGGGCTCGCCGCAGCTGTTGACCGTCTCTGAACCCGAAAGGACCCCATGTTTTATCACCGTCCTCGCCGCCTACGCCAGTCGACTGCTATGCGCAATCTTGTGGCACAGAACCGGCTGGCCCCGGCTGACCTGATCCTGCCGGTCTTCGTCAAAGAAGGTGCTGACCAGCCCATCGATATTTCCTCGATGCCCGGTGTACAACAGCACAGCATGGACTCACTGAAAGCCGCAGCTCATGATGCCGTAAGCGCCGGGGTTGGCGGAATAATGTTATTCGGCGTCCCAGAACGTCTAGATGCGCAAGGCAGCGCCGGCGTTGATCCGCAAGGTATTCTCAACCTAGCCATTGCAGAAGTCGTAGCCGAAGTTGGCAATGAGATGGTCGTGATGGCAGACACCTGTCTGGATGAATTCACCGATCATGGTCATTGCGGTGTGCTTGACGATGACGGCGTGGTCGATAACGATGCAACAAACGCCATATATGCTCGCATGGCCCTTGCCCAAGCAGAAGCCGGCGTGCATGTGGTCTCCCCATCGGGCATGATGGATGGCCAGGTTGGAGTCATTCGCCAAGCACTTGAAGCAGCCGGACACACCAACACGGCAATCCTGGCCTACTCGGCAAAATATGCTTCGGCATTTTATGGACCATTCCGCGAAGCTGTTGATTCGGCACTGGTTGGTGACCGCAAAACCTACCAAATGGACTCGGCCAATCGTACCGAAGCGATCTTGGAAACCGAATTGGATATTGCCGAAGGCGCCGATATGGTCATGGTTAAACCGGCCATGTCCTATCTGGATATTCTGCGCGATGTGGCCAATACCTCCACCGTGCCGGTGGCCGCTTACCAAATCTCAGGAGAATACGCCATGATCGAGGCCGCCGCTGCAAACGGGTGGATCGAACGCGAACCGGCCGTATTGGAATCCCTGACCGCCATCCGTCGCGCTGGCGCCCAAAATATTTTGACCTACTACGCTACCGAAGCTGCCCGCCTACTCGCCTAGGAGACTCATTGACAACAAATCAACAAGCCTATGACGCCGCTCGTGCCATTATCCCCGGCGGAGTAAATTCACCGGTTCGCGGATTCGGTTCCGTTGGTGGCACTCCGGCTGCCATGGTCAAAGCCGCTGGACCCTATCTAACCGACGTCGAAGACAACACCTATGTGGATTTGGTCGGTTCCTGGGGCCCTATGCTGCTGGGTCATAATCATCCAGCCGTGGTGGATGCCGTGCATCAGGCCGTGGACGAGGGGCTATCTTTTGGTACATCTACACCCAGTGAATCCCAGCTGGCTGAACTGATTGCCAACATTATGCCGGTTGAACGCGTGCGTTTTGTATCCACCGGAACCGAAGCCACAATGACGGCGATCCGGCTAGCCCGGGGTGCTACCGGACGTAACCTGATCATCAAATTTGCCGGCTGCTATCACGGTCACTCCGATGGCCTATTGGCGGCTGCCGGTTCTGGGCTAGCCACCCATGCGCTACCGGATTCCGCCGGTGTGCCAGAAGCTATCACCAGCCAAACCCTCGTGTTGCCATATAACGACCAGGACGCTGTTAAACAAGCCTTTGAAACCTACCCGGATCAAATAGCCGGTATTATCACTGAATCTGCCCCTGCCAATATGGGTGTTGTCCCGCCCAAACCTGGTTTCAACGCCTTTTTGCGCGATATCACAAGTCAGCACGGGGCAGTATTTATCATGGACGAAGTACTTACTGGCTTTCGTGCTACCAAAACCGGCGGGTGGGGACTCGATAACGCCGACTGGGCACCGGATTTGTTTACCTTCGGCAAGGTCATTGGCGGAGGACTGCCGGTTGCTTCGGTAGCAGGTAGCGCCCAAGTCATGGATCTCTTGGCTCCAGTGGGCCCTGTATACCAAGCCGGAACGCTATCGGGTAACCCCATTGCCATGGCAGCCGGCTATGCCACACTGACCCACGCAGATGACGCAGCCTATGCCACCATTGCCCAGCGGTCCACACAGCTTCAATCCATGGTGGCCGAAGCGCTCGACGCCGAAGGTGTTAACCACTCTATTCAGCGGGCAGGATCATTATTCTCAATCGCCTTTGGCACCGCCGAAACCGGCGTCATCAACTACGAAGATACCCAAGCTCAAGAAGCTTTCCGTTATGGACCATTTTTCCACGCGATGCTTGATGGCGGTGTATATTTGGCGCCTTCAGTCTATGAAGCTTGGTTTATCTCGGCTGCCCATGATGATAGTGCGATGAACAAAATTGCTGAGGCTTTGCCGGCGGCAGCAAAGGCTGCTGCAGCGGCAACCGCATAACACACAAAACAATAGTCAAAACAGCACCGCTGGGAACGCATTGAGCGCTTCCCAGCGGTTTTTTAATACAAAGTTCTGTGAACGATCGTCTCTAATGTGAAGATCCAAATCTCAGGTCAATAAGCACGCAGCATGCCGGGCAGGCCGTTTTGACGAACCCACTGGTGAGAACCTGTTTTGTCGTCGCGTCGATAAAAGCACCTAGTCGATCCTGCAACTATAAGCCCCAACGAATCGAGCTGGGCCAATGCGCAGGACCATTGTTTCGCGACATGGCTCAGCGTACACTGACATCCACGAAAAACCCCCGATCATTGGAGACGGGATGGGCAATAATACAAAACAAATGGCGCTGCTAGCAGCAGGCTACTTGCTAGGGCGAACCAAGACTATGAAAACAGTCCTGCTAGTTGCTGGGGGAGTCGCGTATGGTCGACTTACGGCCCAACGCGATGATGAGCAGCAGACCGATTCAACTGCTAAGTCCCTGTTAAATTCCCCAGAGCTACAGCGCATCACCTCCGGTTTAGCGGACGCCGCTCGCGGCGTCGTTTCAGCAACTGCATCAAAGGGTGTGGAAATGCTGAATCAGAACCTACAAAACAGATCGGCCGCGCTTCGCGAAAATACCGAATCCACTCAGTCCACAGATCAACAGGGTGAGTCTCAAGAGGATGCCGAAGGTTCAGAAGAGCCGACAGCATCCGAAGATTAGAACAAGAGCGGAGGCGAATAACATGGCTGAAGATAAAAATACTGAAACCTCCGGTTCATCCGGCTGGGGAGAGATCTTCGATGCTCTGCCTTTTGATGAACTGAAAAATAACTTTACTGACTATGTCAGTGCGTGGGGCGAGAAAGCTATCCACGGCTTAGGCGATAAGGTCACCGGACTTATCGATCGCGTGAGCTCTGGCACAGATGGCTCTAGCGCAATGGGCGAAGCCGCCCAAGAAGGTGCGGAAAAATTAGCCGAAGGGGATTCACCAGTAACTGCTGGGCTTTCCGGGGCAGCCACCGGTGTCAAAGAAAAAGTCAAAGACACCTTTGGTAGTGGTTCCGGCAGCTCAGGTGGCTCAGAAAGCGGTGGTGGAAAATTTTCCAACATCGTGGAGTCTGTCGATGTCGGTGTGCCGCTTTCCGTAGCGTACAACCAATGGACCCAGTTCCAAGACTGGTCGGGCTTTATGAAAAAAGTCGAGAACGTTGAGCAAGAATCCGAAGAAAAAATTAACTTCAAAGGACAGGTGTTCTGGTAGCACCGAACCTGGGAATCGACGATTATCCAACAAGTACCAGACGAACAGATCGTTTGGCGCTCCACAGGGGAGAAAGGTCATCTCGACGGTGCGGTAACCTTCCACGAGCTTGCCCCACGGCTCACGAGAATCCTGGCAGTTGTTGAATACTATCCGCAAGGCTTCATGGAAAAGACCGGCAATATTTGGCGTGCGGTTGGTCGCCGAGTTCAGGTTGAATTTAAACGGTACGTCCGCCAAGTGATGACCTCCACCATTCTTGATCCAGACAGTGTTGAAGGCTGGCGCGGAGAAATCCGAGACTCTGAAGTTGTTCGCAGTCACGAAGAAGCACTGGAAGATGAACAGCAGGAGGACACAGAGTCAACCGAAGAAACACAAGCCGAGGACACAGCACTAGAAGCCGAGGATCCGTCAGAAACACCAGCAGAAGACGAGGCTTTGGTGGAGGACGAACCCGAAGACGAACTTGCTGCAGAGGATGATGAGGTTCCGGCGGAAGACGAACCGGTAGATGAAGAACCTGTTGCAGAAGACGAGCCTGCTGCAGAGGATGAAATACCGGCCGAAGATGAACCGGCCGAGGATGAACCGGTAGATGAAGAACCTGTTACAGAAGATGAGGCTCCCGTAGAGGAGGAGCCCGAAGGCGAACCTGCTGCAGAGGATGAGATACCAGCCGAAGACGAACCCGTTTCTGAACAACCGGATAACGCAGACGAACCAATCGGCGACGAAAATACTGAAGATGGGGCAGAAGAACCTAAAAAGGCTCCGGCAAAGAGCTCAGGGTCAAAATCAACAAAATCGACTACGAAGAAACGCTCAACTACCGCAAAGTCCGGTAGCGGATCAAAATCCACCCGATCCACTTCTAAGGGTAAAACAACCAAGAGCAGCTGATCGGCCCGTCTAAGTCAGCCGATCCACGCTGAAGTGAAAGGCGACATTATGACTACGACTAGTACACGTTCACACGGCAGTTACGTCGATCGGCCGTCGTCAAGTTCACTGGCCGATGTGATTGAACTTATCCTCGATAAGGGCCTTGTCATTGACGCGTATGTACGCGTATCACTGGTGGGCATTGAGATTCTGACAATTGATGCACGAATTGTTATCGCCAGCGTAGATACTTATCTGCGTTTTGCGGAAGCCACAAATCGTTTGGACCTAACCCAGCAGGGCGGTAAAGATCTGACAGAGCTGATGGAAGGCATGACAGAAAGCGGTTCCAAAGGCAAAGTGGGTGGCGCGGTCGAAGGAGTTAAAGATGCGTTGACCCCAGATGATGAGGATGATGGCGACGAAGAAAATACTTCCGAAACCGAAACCCAGAAACAGGCCACCGAGTAGTCATCATGTCAGAAGCAGACACCACTCAGCTTGTGGAATCTCAAGAAACCATACCAGTTTACCTGTATGGGATTTTGCCTTCACAGACCGAATTACCTGCCGATCTGACAGGTATCAACGATGGCGAAGTAGAGCTTGTCATCCATGGTGCTCTAGCCGCTGTCGTCACAGTGTTGCCCCCGATGCAGAAGTTGGCACGCCGGATAATCTACTGGCCCATAGTGCGGTCTTGGATGCCATCGCCGTGCACGCACCAGTATTGCCAATGGCTTTCGGCACCATAATCCCGTCAGAAGCCGAACTGATTCAAAACGTTTTGCTGCCTAATGAAAATGAGCATTCCGCGTTACTAGAGCACTTCACCGGCAGCGTGCAGTTCACCGTTCGTGCACGTTACCTGCGTGATGAGGTATTGGCCGATCTGGTGGCAGAAAATCCGGACGTTGCTCGACTGCGAGAGACGATTGCCGGAACAACGGAAACGCAAACCCGGCAAGCTCGTATCCAACTCGGAGAGCTAATTGTCCAGGCATTTGACCAGATTCGGCCTCACCATGCCGAACACATAGTTACCGCAATACAACCGGTGGTGCAGCAAATGCAACAACGAGAGGTTGGCCAGGTTGAAGATGTCGTAGAGCTGGCAGTGCTTGTCTCAAGTGATGAAGTAAAACGATTTGAAGATGCTTTGGAAAGTGTAGCTTCTGAATTGCATGCCCGAATCGATTTTCAGTTGCTGGGCCCACAAGCGCCATACGATTTCGTTGGCATTGATGAATGAGAGACACCCATGGGTTTAATATCGAGTTTATTCACGGCCCCGTTAGCCCCCTTGAAAGGTACCGTGTGGGTCGCAGAAAGAATCCAAGAGGAAGCTGAGCGGCAATACTACGATCCAGGCGTGATCCGTCGACAACTTGAAGAGATCGCCCAAGCTCGTGCAGCTGGTCAGCTTTCTGACGAAGAAGCCACTGAGCTGGAGACAGAATTGGTTCAACGGCTGATGACGTCAACTCGCAGGAGACAATGACATTGCAGTCGCAGCCATATCCATACCCCGATGGGGAGAACAGGCAGCAGACTATGACTGAACAACAAACGAATGACTCTGCGGAGAAGTCGGCCTCCCGTACTCGGCAGCCGAGTTCCGCAAGCAAACAACAAACTACACAGAAGCGTCCGCAGCGCAAAAACACCGAACGCACCGCAAGTTCACAACGTTCAGCATCGTCGGAGCGCGCATCGTCCTCGGAGAGGCAATCAACGAAACAACAACAGCAATCGACGAAACCCAAGCTACCTGCCAAAAAGGCGGTGGTGGCAGCGCTACAACAATTACAGCAGTTAACCACGCGCACCCCCGAGTCGGTGATTGGGATTGAGCCGAATGAAGGCGGCTGGCGGGTAACCGTTGAGGTCGTAGAATCTGCTCGTATCCCCGACACTGCTGACATCATGGCCGAATACGTCGTGGATATTGCTAGCGACGGTGACCTCGCCAGTTACAAACGTGGCGCACGCTATTTTCGTGGTCGGACTCGGGAGGAGTGATCCTCATAGTGGCCCATGCATTTTATACATAGCGATTCCGGGAGGCAGGATAACATGACCGTCGTGAACCGCGGCTCTAGTGGAGGCATGGAACCCGAACGCAGTCGTGAAGGCACCCTGCTCCACGTTGTGGAAACTTTATTAGACAAAGGATTAGTGCTCAACGCCGACATCATGGTCTCCGTTGCGGGCGTCGAGCTATTGGGTATTCGTATTCGCGCTGCATTGGCCTCATTTGAAACGGCTGCACGCTATGGGCTGGAATTTCCTGCCGGCACGGATACAGAAACTGTGGCCTGGCAAAATGCAATCGAAGCCAAAGAGTCCTGTCCAAACTGCGGCAAAGTATCATCGGTAGACAAACTACTCAACGAGTTTTGCCCGTGGTGTGGTTGGCAATCTGCCCAGGCCTTACAGAACTCGTCAGCTGACGAAACGCCGGTGACCGAAACCGAACCCGAGGCTGCAGAACTTAATGGAGCCACAGAGGAACCATCATGACTGAGCTATCTGACACCTCGGTAACTGCCCCGATGGAACCGACCCGAAATCCCGATGTTACACTGCCTGATCTGATCACCGTTCTGTTAGACAAGGGGACATATCTAAATATCGATCTGATCATTGCTGTGGCCGATATCCCGCTGATTGGCATAAATTTGCGTGCAACTATCGCGGGTATGGAAACCATGCTCGAATACGGCATGATGCGTGACTGGGACGAAAAGACCCGCGCGTGGGTACGGCAATCAGTTGCACGCAATTTTCCACTGGCGGCTCATGAAGAAATTATTGCCAAAATGGCCGGTGGCCATCTTCAACATGATTTCAGCACGGTCTGGCGTCCGGGGGGGCATTTACGTCACAAACCAGCGACTCGTCGTCTTTCGCCGTGACCCAAAAGAAGTTTTATGGGAATCCACCCTGGAAAACATTGCTGAATTGCGTTTATCGAACGAAAAAACCATCGGATCGGAATTTCGGACCAGGTTAATCGTGACCACTCTTGATGACGAGACGACCACACTATCGGCATCAGCCCCAAGGCGTATTTGTGAGCTGCTGGCCCAACAACATCCGCAACTGCACATCACCGATACTACCGACGACCAGCAGACATTAGACGGTGGGAAGACAGAGCAGAAAGAAGAGCACGGTTGGTATCTGGAAACACGTGCTCAAAGCCCGATCTGGCGTGGGGGCACAGTACGCTTCGATGGACAAAGACTTCAATGGCAGGCACCAACTGACGCCCGGCCTGCAGTAAATCTTCGGACAACTGAGCTTACCGGCGTTCATACACTCCACATGGCTACCCCGACTGGCCGCGGACCGGTCTTGCATGTAGTGACCGATCAGGGCTCGATACATCTGGCCGTGGCCAACGCAGAACAATGGCGGCAAGTACTTGCCACACAAATGAGTCCGTAAGGAGCCTTATGTTAGAAATTGACGAGCAAAGCCTCAAACACGGAGTGTTGACGTTAGTTGTGACATTGGTTGAAGTCATCCAAGAAGCTCTGGAAACCCAAGCCGTGCGCAGACTTGAAGGCGGAGATCTAACTGAGCAGGAACAGGACCGACTCGGCGAAGCGCTTATGGAGTTAGACGAGGCCATGGACGAAATCAAAGCCGAACATGGCATAACCGCCTCGGTCACCGACCTCCACCGCGGGCTTGACGAGGTCGTTGACGAGGTCGTCGACAAGCTCATCAACCCGGCACGATGGGCTGAAGAAGCCGGGCCCGAAGGGAAACCTGCCTAATGGCTGCAACTGGACTGTATGTGTACGGGATCGTTCCATCCGAGGCCATGGCAAGTGCCCAATTGGATACCGGAATTGACGGTGAACAATTAGAACTTATAACTAGCGGCAATCTCGCAGCAATTGTGCACTCCTGCTCAACAGAGCCATACCAGGGCCCGGATTCAACAGTGGAACAGTGGATTCTAGAACATAGCCACGTTATTGAAGCAGCATGGCAAACAGCTGGCACGGTACTACCCATGAGTTTCAACGTCATTGTTAGTCCAGGTGATGATGCCACAGATTCGGCTGAAAATCGTTTGGCCAAATGGCTCACGGCTTCGACTGACGCGTTCAGTAAGCGCCTAGCCTTGTTGCGTGATCACGTAGAATTACGCGTCGAAATAGCCCTGGATGAAGCCACCGTGGCCGCAATGAGCCAGGAACTTATCGAGTTACAACAGGCCACCGAGGCTCGACCTGCCGGGGTACAACGGTTATACCGAAAGCGGATGGAAGAACGCACGCGCGAGGTTACGGAACGAACTGCCGACCAGCTCTACCCGGAGTATCGGCGCCGGTTAGCCGCATGCTCCGAAGATCTAGTAGAAAACGCTCGTCCCGGACGGACCCCAGGTAGCATTACTGTGCTCACCGCCTCATTGCTGGTGCACCAAGACAAGATGGATGCCATCGGTGTTGAACTGGCTGATATCCGCGATAGTCAACCAGGTGCCAACATCCGTTACCTTGGTCCATGGCCACCGTATTCCTTTAGTGAAGTGCCTGAACTAGACAGCGAACAGACAAAACCGGGTGGTCGCTGATCATTTCAGCAACCACCCGGTCTAGCGGTGTTTAGCTAACGATTAGGCAACCAGTTTTTCAGTTGCCCGGATCGGTAAGACCTGTAGCTGGCCATCCTCTACAGTGACCTCCACAGAATCACCATCAGTGATGGCTTCTGAAACCAACAGATCGGCGATCCGGTCGTCAAGCTCGCGTTGGATTACCCGACGTAGTGGGCGAGCCCCATATGCTGGCTCATAGCCGGCCTCGGCAATCCAGTCTCGGGCTTTGTCGTCAACCTTAAGCGCGATGCCCTGGGCAGCCAGACGCTGTTCGGAAGACTGCAGTTGCAGGCCAACGATCTGGCGCAGCTGCTCAGCGTCCAGAGGGTTGAACAGTAGCGTGTCGTCGATCCGGTTGAGGAACTCAGGGCGCATAAACTCGCGCAACCGGCCCATTACCTTGTGCTCGATATCACGCTGGGTAGTTTGTGCATCGCTAGATGCAAAGCCCAACGGAGTTCCCGAGGATGCCATGAATTCTGAACCCAGGTTCGAAGTCATCAGCACCACCGTGTTGCGGAAGTCTACCGTGCGTCCTTGACCATCGGTTAGGCGCCCGTCTTCAAGTACCTGCAGCAAAAGATTGAACACATCGGCATGCGCCTTTTCAATCTCGTCGAGCAGAATCACCGAGTATGGACGACGACGGACCTGTTCGGTCAACTGACCGGGCTCATCATAGCCAACGTAGCCGGGGGGAGCACCAACTAAACGCGAAACTGTGTGCCGCTCACCAAATTCGGACATATCGAATCGGACCATAGCCTGTTCATCATCGAATAATGATTCAGCTAAGGCTTTGGCCAGCTCGGTTTTCCCAACGCCGGTGGGCCCCAAAAATAGGAAGCTTCCGACCGGGCGAGACGGGTCTGCCATACCGGTGCGTGAGCGCCGGATGGCTTTGGCAATGGCGGTAACAGCCTCATCCTGACCGATAACGCGTTCGTGGAGTTCCTCCTCGAGACGCCCTAACCGAGATTTCTCAGCCTCGGTCATGCGAGCTGCCGGAATACCAGTAGCTCGGGCAACCATTTCGGCGATAGTGTGTTCATCGACCACGGATTCGGTAGTTTGTGGCTGGTCGGATACAACAGCCAGTTGCTCATTGATCTGCTGTACTTCATCACGAAGCTGACCGGCGCGTTCGTAGTCTTCAGCACCTACCGCTGCATTTTTCTGTGCTTCCAGTTCGGCAAGCTGGGTGCGCAATGCGTCAACATAGACTGCTGGATGATCAGCATCTGGGCCACGACGTAATGATATTCGAGCACCAGCCTGGTCGATCAGGTCAATTGCTTTATCCGGGAGGAACCGATCTGTAATGTATCGGTCAGACAGTTCAACTGCGGCACGTAGAGCTTCCTCAGTGTAGGTCACTGAATGGTGCTCAGCGTACCGATCAGCTAGCCCCTTGATGATTTCAATCGCGTCATCGATGGACGGTTCTCCAATGGTGACTGGTTGGAACCGGCGTTCAAGTGCCGAGTCTTTTTCAATGCTACGGTACTCTTTGAGCGTGGTGGCCCCAACCATATGCAAATCACCACGGGCCAGACGTGGTTTAAGAATGTTCCCGGCATCCATACCACCTGATTCTGAAGAGCCGCCTGTGCCGACAACAGTGTGTAACTCATCGATAAAAACGATGGTGTTAGCATCTTCGGCCAGCTCTTCGATTGCCCCGGTGAGACGTTCTTCAAAGTCGCCACGGTACCGAGTACCGGCAACCATACCGGCAAGATCCAATGACATAACGCGACGGCCTTTAAGTTGGGCCGGAACTTGTTCATCAACGATAGCCTGGGCAAGACCCTCGACAATAGCTGTTTTACCGACACCAGCTTCACCGATTAACACCGGATTATTCTTGGTACGGCGAGCCAGAATCTCAATGGTCTGGTCGATTTCATCGGCACGGCCAATAACCGGGTCCAGGCGACCAGCACGGGCTTCAGCCGTTAGATCATAGCCGAATTGTTCCAGCACGGACTCTTCCGAGCCTTTCTGGTCACCGGCTTGTTGTCCTGCCTGCTCTGCCTGGGCTTGTTGGGCACCGGTCTGTAGTGCCTGCGGTGTCACACCGGCCTGGGCAAGCAACTCGCCGGCGGGTGAGTCTTGGTTCAGTACGAAAGCGAAGAACACATGCTCAGGGTCGATGTAGGTAGACCCAAAGGCCCGAGCAACTTGATAGCCATCCAAGAGCACTTTTTGTGCCGAGGGGGTCAATGATGCTGTAGTTTGGACCTGTTGTTCTGTGGGAGCGGGAAGTCGATCATCAACGGCTGCGATGATAGTTTCCGGATCGGCTCCTGCTTGGCGCACGCCGGATGCAGCCGGATCCGTGCTGAGCATGACACGCAAAATATGTAGTGCGTCAACATCAGTTTGGCCACGTTCGACTGCAAAACTTGCAGCCTGACTAACAACTTCGTGAGTCTGCTTACTCAACAGACGCTGGATATCCACGGTACGTCCCTGACGACCGGCCCGTTGTCCCTGTAGGAAGCGAGCAAAAAACTCGTCGAAGGAGTCGCCATTAGAACCATTTGGTCCGAAGAATGCGGGCATCTAATCCTCCTAGTAAAAGATGTACTTTCCAAGTACACCTAAAAAGTTGAGTGTATCTAACTCAAGCAACGCATCATGAAGTAGGATTATTCCGGAGCTGCAGGATTTTTGCAAAAAACCTGAGTTAGAACGACTCATGTTCCGGGACCTTAAAACAACAGCTCCCTGAAATCAGGTAACTGATCTCAGGGAGCGGAGACAAATAGTGTTAGTAGCGTTATCCAGCCAGCGGGATGTCACTTCCAGGAATCGCTGCCAATAGTTTCTGAGTGTAGTCCTGTTGCGGACTGGTAAAAATGTCTTTGGCGGGTGCCTGTTCGACGACCTGGCCTGCTTGCATCACGAGCACGTTGTCGGCAATTTGTCGCACGACTGCTAGGTCGTGAGTAATGAAGAGATAAGACAGTCCCAGATCAATCTGCAATTCGTTGAGTAGCGTTAAAATCTGATCTTGGACGAGTACGTCTAATGCCGAAACAGCTTCGTCGAGCACCAGTACATCAGGTTTCAGTGCTAAGGCTCGTGCAATGGCCACCCGTTGACGTTGTCCACCAGATAGTTCGTTGGGATAGCGGTTCACCGCACTGTGAGGCAGGGAAACTTGATCCAGTAGCTCTTTGACACGTTGTTCCCGTGCGGATTTTGAGCCGGTCTTATGAACCGCTAGAGGCTCTTCAATTGCTTCGAAGATCGAAAACATAGGGTCCAATGAGGCATACGGGTTTTGGAAGACAGGTTGTATTCTGCGCCGGAATTTCATTTGACGGGCGTGGCCAGTAATCGTTGCGATATCGGTGCCCTCAAAATAGACATGGCCTTGGGTAGGCTGGTCTAACCCCAATACCATTCGGGCCACCGTCGATTTGCCCGAGCCTGATTCGCCGACTAATGCGGTTGTGGTGCCGCGTTGCAGAGCAAAATTTACATCTTCTGCAGCAACCAACTCTGTTTTGGAAAACCCCTTACCAGGTAATTTAAACACTTTGGTCAGACCGTCTATTTGCATGACCGCATCAGATGCTTGTTGGCCTGCTGTTTTTTCGACCTGCTGCTGCGTTGCCTGGCGTATTTCTATTCGTTCGCGGGCAGAAGCTCGCTCGGATTGTAAGGATGGCGCAGCGTTAATTAACCGTTTGGAATATGGATGCTGTGGATCTTGCAAGATATCCAAAGCAGGGCCAGACTCGACTACCTGACCTTTGTACATTACAACTAAATGGTCAGCCCGCTCAGCAGCCAACCCTAGATCATGAGTAATCAGCAGCACAGCTACACCAAGTTCATCCGTGAGACCATCAAGATGATCCAAGATTTGTTTTTGTACCGTGACATCCAGGGCTGACGTTGGTTCATCAGCGATAAGCAGTTTAGGCCGAGCCGCAAGCCCTGCCGCAATGAGCGCGCGTTGACGCATACCCCCGGAGAACTCATGCGGGTACTGGTGGGCGCGTGTTTCGGCATCTGGTAGGCCAGCTTCTTCTAGAAGTTCAACGACGCGTTGATCAGCTGCCCGACCCTTGGACATCCCATTGACGGTGAGCACTTCTTTGATTTGTGCGCCCACTTTGTATAACGGATTGAGATTGGAGAGCGGGTCCTGTGGCACCAAGCCGATGCGCGAGCCTCTATACGCCCGACGCTTTCGCTTGGGTAACTTTACGAGATCGTTTCCTTCATATTTTATAGCTCCTTGTGTGACGGCTCCGGTGCCGGGAAGCAAATCGATGATGGCGTGTGCTGTAGTAGATTTGCCAGATCCGGATTCACCAACAATGGCAACGGTTTGGCCCGGATAAACGGTCAAATTTAGGCCCTGGACCGCCTGGACTTGACGTTTATCAACCTTGAAATTGATATGGAGATTTTCAATTTCTAATAGCGGTGTTTCAGCAGTCATTTATTTTCTCGCTTTCGGGTCCAAGGCATCGCGGACAGCATCGCCAAGCAACATAAAGCTCAGCACGGTGATCGCCAAACCGCCGGCTGGAAATAGCAACACATGGAGGTTATCGCCGCTACGAACCTGTGGTTGGGCGGCAGCAATATCATTACCCCAGGAAACTACGCTGGGTGGTAAGCCGATACCCAAAAACGACAGGGTCGCCTCAGCCACGATATATACGCCGAGTGACACCGTGGCCGTAACAATGACCGGAGGCAGCGCGTTTGGAATGATGTGGCTGAAGAGGTTGCGCCATTTTGACACGCCCAGAGAACGGGCGGCATCAACAAATTCCAGGTTTTTAATTTCCATGACTGCCCCGCGAGCAATACGAGTAAACTGGGGCCAACCAAAGGCGGCTAGGGCAATCACCACGGCGAATACACCACCCCAGTAGCCACGGTCCGGCCATACATTATTTAATGCTGATAGGCCGACGATAGCTGCCAATAGCAGCGGTATGGCAAAGAAAATATCTGCACCACGGGAGATAATGGTGTCGAGCCATCCGCCAAAGAATGCTGCAATGGCACCGGTAAACAGCCCCACTATTGTCACGATAATCGTGGTCAGCAATCCAATGATAACTGAGGCTCTTGCGCCGTGAATTGTGCGAGCAAACACGTCATAGCCTTGCCTATCAAAACCAAAGATGTGACCGGGCTGTGGCTTGGCCAGACTGTTGGACAGGTCGGCTACACGCGGATTTGCCGAGGTTATAACGTTTGGGAAAATCACGACGAATAAAACGATGACTAATAGGGTAGCGGAAAACCAAAATATCCAGTTGCTCCGCAGTGATTTCCAAGCCTGTTTCCACTGGCTTTCGGGCGGTTGCGAAGTATCTACTTGGCTAATCGAAGGCCCCTCGGCTTCGACAGCAGGAGCAACGAAGTGTTCTTGTCCTTGGCGTGGAGAGTTCTTATGCATAGCGAATCCTCGGATCTAAAGCGGCATACAGCAGATCAACAACCAGGCTGGCAATAACATAGATAAATACCATGACGGTTACTACTGAAACGACCGTGGGGTTTTCTCCACGGAGGATGGCTTGATAGGCCAAATTGCCGATCCCATTTATATTGAAAATACCCTCGGTGACCACCGCACCGGCCATGAGGGTGCCCAAATCGGCGCCCAGGAAGGTGACGACCGGAATCAGTGAGTTCCGTAGCACATGGCGGCGGTTCACCACGCCATCGGAGACTCCGTGTGCACGCGCAGTCCGCACATGGTCGGCAGTGAGATTTTCAATGACCGATGTACGTGTTAGACGTAGAACATAGGCAAATGAGACCAGCCCTAGAACCACTGCGGGAAGCAGTAGATTGGTAAAACTCGTATCTGACCCCACAGTGGGTGGCACCCACTGTAATTGGACGCCAAAAATCAGCTGAAGTCCAAAGCCGAGAACGAAGATGGGGATGGCTATCACAGTTAGGGAGACAACGAGCATTGTGGAGTCGAAGACCTTGCCCCGACGTAGCCCTGCGTAGAAGCCAGCGATAACGCCGAGAATCGCTTCAATGACCAGCGCCATCAGGGACAGCTGGAAAGTTACAGGTAGTGACCGGCCAATCAGGTCTGAAACTGGTTGCCCGGAGTAGGAGACTCCGAAATCTCCGACGAGGGCTCCTTTTAAAAAGAGTAGCCACTGGATCAAAAAAGGTTTATCTAAATTGTATTGTGCTTCAAGTTGTGCCTTGACTGCCTCGGAAACTGGTTTTTCGCCGAATAATGCAATGATGGGGTCTCCTGGCTGGAGAAACACTAGGGCATAAATAAGTAGTGTTGCGCCCAAGACGACCGGAATTGTCTGGAGCAGTCGGCGGACGATGTAACGCCACATGCTTTACCTCTGATTTGGGTTTTTGTCACCGAATGGCGACTGGAATTTTATCAAGCGTAAACAGGCTAGTGACCGCCGAGAAACTCGGCGGTCACCGTTACTGGCCTGGTTAATCGTCAAGATTATTTCGTTACCAGATGGTACTCCGGTTGGTTCTGCCAGTTGAGCTCAATACCGTCGACACCTTCGGCTGCAATAGCCATTGCATCTTCGGTCCATAATGGTATCGCAGGTAGATCTTCCATCAGGATAGCCTGGGCTTCTTTAAGGGCATCGGCCCGGGCATCATCTTCATCAGCACTTGAAGCCCGTACTAGTGCATCATCGAAGTCTTCGTTGGAATAATCTCCGTCATTGGCACCAGCACCAGTTCCATATAGTGGGCCGAGGTAGTTGTAAACCGATGGGTAATCAGGCTGCCAACCAGACCGGAAAGCAGTATCGATTTCGCGGTTTGTAATGACTTCACGGAACTCAGCGAAGGAAGAATAGGGGTTAGGTTCAACATCGATGTCGAGATTTTCACGGAGCTGGTTGGTGACTGCCTCGACCCATTCTTTATTGCCTGCACCATCGGCGTTATATGAGATTTCTAACGTACCTTCAAATGGTGCGATCTCTTCAGCCTGGCTCCACAAATCTTGGGCTTCGTCTGCATCAAATTCCAATACCTCGCTGCCTGGAATATCTTCTGAGTAGTCAGGCATCAACGGTGTGGAAAAGTCCGTAGCTGGAGTACGAGTGTCATCGAAAATCGTTGAAGTGATGGATTCGCGGTCGATGGCCTTGGAAACTGCGGCACGACGTAATTGGCCTTCTTCATCTTCTGCGAAGTGATCCAGCGAATCTGGAATCGTGATGTCACCGGTAACAGACCCATCATCGGTAAAGGCCTGAAGATTTTCATCGTCTTGGAACGTCTCAATGGCCGATGGCGGTACTTGGTCCATCACATCGAGCACGCCCGATTGTACATCAGTGTAAGCAGCATCGGGATCGGTATAGAAAGTAAAGGTAATCCCGTCATTTTCTGGCTTGCGGTTGCCATCGTAATCTGGGTTAGCTTTAAGATTGGCCTCCACGTCGTGGTCCCAGTCTTCTAGAACATAAGGGCCGTTTGAGACTGGTTTTTCGCCGAAAGCATCCATATCCTCAAATGCTACTTCAGGCAGCGGGGCGAAAGCCGCATAGCCGAGCCGATCAGGGAAGTCTGCAGCAGGTTCTTTTAAAGTGACTGTAAACGTCAGATCATCAACAACTTCCAGCCCGGAAAGCGTGTCTGAGCCGTCTTCGATGTTGCCTTCTTCATCGGCACCTTCAATAGCATTGAAAAAATATGCCGAAAGTTGGGCATTATCTGGATCGGCACCGTAGTTCCATGCGTCAACAAAAGAGTCCGCGGTAACGTCTGTATCATCGGAGAATGTCCACCCGTCTTCCAGTTTGACGGTCCAGGTGACGTTGTCGTCGGACTCGATAGACTCGGCGACTTCCATTTGAGTTTCGCCATCAGTATCGTATGACACCAGTCCGGCGAAAATCGCGTCCACAATATGTCCACCTCCGACCTCATTGGTGTTGGTCGGTACCAGAGGGTTTTGTGGTTCGACGTTGTGGGCGTTGATGATCATCTCGCCATCGGCGTCGCCGCCATTGTCGCCTCCGCCGCCACATGCCGTTAGCGCTAGCGCGCCAACGGATAGGGCTGAGACGTATTTGAACATCCGTTTGGATTGCATACGGGATCTCCGTTCAAGGTTAAATGCAAGTAATGGAGTTGTGTTTGTGTTGTGGTAAACACAGGGTAGAAGCACGTGCCGTGGCGGAATTTGCCATCGGGCGTGTGATTCGTATCTCAAAGTTTACGACACAATAATCAAATTGTAATCTCACGCACCGATTCGTAAGCAAAAGAATGTCGTAAACCGGCTTTGATAGAGCAGGTGTATGCAACCAAGGGTATCGGTAAGCGCAGCGTAGTGCGGTGGATGTCATAGAAAGTGCGGAATTAAATTAACGTAATTTTTCTACAGGCCAATCCCGCGACACGAATGCTTCAGGATTTCGACGCCTCAAATACTGCTCAAAACTGGCAGCCTGGTCGGCTTTCCACTGGATCTGTTGGGTAAATAGTTGTTCCAGAGGTACATTGAAATGGTCTGGGAATCTAGTCACGATGGCTTGGCAAACCTGAACTGCGGCAATCGAATCTGCCTGCGAGGTGTGAGCATTATCGAGTACTACTTCATAGTGTTCCGAGACCACTGCTAAGGTCCGCTTCCCTTTGCGGTAGGTGTCGGCTTGTTTGTCTAGCACAAAAGGATCTACTACTCCGGCTACGGCCAGCTCTGCCATATTTCGACGGGCTAGTTCAGTGGCCAGTACCGTAAAGTCGTAGACACCGTTATATGCGACAATTGGTACGCGATGTTGCATGAAATCTTTGAGCGTGGCCACGATCTCAGACAAAGCTGTAGCCGCATCCATACCATGAGTTTGTGCATGTTCGGTCGTGACTCCGTGTACTGCTGCAGCTTCGGCAGGTATGTCAATTTCGGGATCCACTAGCCACTCGGCATTGGCCCGCATTTGGCCAGCAGGGTCCAATAGCACAATCGAGGCGGTTACTACCCTGGCATCGTGCGGATTTGGTCCCGTGGTTTCAAGATCAAACCCCACCATCGACCCGGTGTGCCACGGCTCATCAGGCCCCGGAATAGTTAATACATGTGCTGCATCCAACATGGTTCCAAAAATACCTTCTTACTAGCGGTTTATGCTAGTTGTATCCTCGGTGTGGACTGCCACTGTACCTGGGGATATGTGTGACGGGTGATAGATAAAAAGTGGTTCAATAGTGCCTATGGCTTCAACTCCGCAACTACTTCGGCCCCAGAATCTGTTTAGTTCGGCTCCGGTACTTGATGATAGTCAACAGGAGGTCGTCGATCAGGCCGCAGGGCATGGGCCGATCATGGTTTTGGGTGGCCCCGGGACTGGAAAAACCACAACGGCCATTGAATACACTGTAGCCCGAATTAAGGCTGGGGTGCCCACCAGTCAGATGTTATTGCTAACCAACACTCGTGCCGCGGCTACTCAGTTGCGTAGCCACCTCACCGCGAGATTAAATTATGAAGCAATTAATTCCCGTGCTGAAACACCGGTTCGGTCTTTTGCTTCCTATGCTTTCGATTTTATTTATCGAATGCGAGAAGACGATGCCGCGACTCCGCGACTATTAGCTGGTGCAGAACAAGATCGTGTTCTTGCTGAACTCATTGATGGGTATATCACCGACTCTGAGTTGACCTTGGACTGGCCCGATAGTTTGAAGCAAGCCGTTGGCTTACGAGGTCTACGCCATGAATTGCGTGAACTGATTGATCGTAGCGCTGAATACGGTATACAACCCGGTCAGCTTGAGGAGCTAGGTCATGCTAGAGGACGGCCAGAGTGGAGAATAGCCGCCGCGATCCTGCAAGATTACCGTGACGTGCTGGATTTATCCGGCGCCGATGCCTATGACCCATCAGGGCTCATTACCTCGGCTGCAGACCTATGGGAAGCTAATCCAATGGCAGCTGCAACCGAGGCCGCACGGATACAGCATGTAGTTATTGACGATTTTCAAGACGCCACCCCCGCCATTCACCGCTTAGTCCAATTACTCGGCACCAAGCGCGATATCGTTATAACCGCCAATCCTGACACCACAGTCCAAGGCTTTCGTGGAGCCCGTCCGCAAGCTTTAGTTACCTGGCCGGAAATACTGTCATCCGAAGCTAAAACAACGACCTTAGCTTCCGGGTATCGTATGGGCGAACAACTTCTTCGTGCTTATCAACGCACGGTCGGCCGGGTACCTGCGGTGGCTGGCTTACCCGATATACGAACTGACCTGAAACCATCCCGAAACGCCGCTGAGATTGCTGTGCACCGGCTTGCTTCACCGACCCAAGAGCACTTATTTATTGTCCAGCAGGTACTAGAATTGCATCATCGCCACGGAGTTGCTTTCGAGGATATGGCAGTCCTGGCGCGTACCTCTGCAAAGGTCGCAGAAGTGGCTACTGCGCTGGAAGCCGAAGCCATCCCGGTATCGCGATCGATTTCTGAAGTTATGCTGAACCAACAACCAGCAGCTGCGCCATTGTTAGTATTAGCCGCAGCAGCCGATACCGTTGCACATGGTACTGCACAAACCGCTACTGGCTTAGACCCTGCGGATTTACACTGGCTCATTACCGGCCGTTACGGTGCCTCGACTCCATTAGAATTGCGTAATTTGCGTCGCAGATTATTAGCTGTGGAACGCGACGCCAACGGTATTCGGAGTTCAGCTGAACTTTTGGATCAACTTGTAGCTCATCCAGATGATGCCGAAACAATGCTAGCTCTTGACACCACACGCCAAATGCCACGCTATACCAAGGGAGCGCTACGCATTGGCCGCATGCTGGCAGCAATGGTCAAATCAACAATCGAAGATAACGCTTCAGCCGAACTGGTCTTATGGGCTGGTTGGTCCGCAGCACTTCCTGAGATTGGCTATGTATGGGAAGAAGAAGCCCTCGGGGATGATCAGGATGCTGCGGTTCGCGCCAACCGCGATCTAGATTCGGCGGTGGCGCTGTTTGAAGCAGCTGAACGCTATGTGGTGCAATTCCCGGGACAGACTGCCGCAGGTTTTACCGAATATCTTGCCGAGCAAGATTTACCTATGGACTCCCTATCATCGCGTGCAGGCCAGTCAGGTGTTGCCGTCTTAACCCCAACTACATCAGCCGGACGTCAATGGAATTCTGTATTTGTCGTCGGTGTCCAAGAAGGGGTGTGGCCTAACACGAGATTGCGCGGCCAACTCTTACACACCCAAGAGCTAGTTGAAGAAGTAACTGGCACCGCCGGCCAGCAGCCTATTAATGAGCGTATCGCTCAAGTCCGCCACGACGAGTTGCGGACTTTTGCGGCAGCTATTTCACGGGCAAGCAACCGGTTGATTGCCACCGCAGTGGCCGATGCAGACCACCAGCCCTCGATGTTTATTGAGCGGCTGGCACCATGGTCACCTACCGATGAACATCCAGTTCGTCCCTACACAACGGTAGCAACACCCCTAACCGTCACTGGGCTTGTAACACATCTGCGTCGGCAACTTGAAGAAGCCCAACGTGAACTTCTAGCTACCGATAGCGCAATGCAGATCCAGCGCCTAGAGGCAGATGCACAGCAAGCCGCCGAAGCATTGGCTGTATTAGCTGAGGGCGGGATCAAGGCGGCAGACCCAGATAACTGGTGGGGCCTGATCCCGTTATCTACCGACAACCCGATTCATGGTGTGGACGAAACCGGTACACCCAACAGAATTCGACTCTCGCCCTCCACGGTAGAAACCGCAGTGCATTCCCCGTTGCAATGGTTTATCTACCAAATTTCTACGTCGCAATCTTCACCTGCTGCTGCCACTGGGACTTTTGTCCATGCCATCGCTGAAAAATACCCAACTGCGCAGATCGGCCCGATGATGCAGGAGCTTAAAGCAAAATTTCCTATCTTGGCAGCTGAAGCCGGTATTGAACCAGGATGGGAATACGACGCACTGTATGCCAAGGCTGAACGGGCATTAGAATTTTTTTACCAATACGTTTCAGGCATGCAAAACGGATACACCACTGGACGGGGCAAAACCAAACAACAATTCGGCCCGCGTAGCCTGGTCGCTGTAGAACAACGCATTACCGTGGACCTTGACTTGGACGATATTCGGGTCAAACTCAACGGTGTCATAGACCGAGTAGAAATCGACCAAGCGGGCCGACCATACGTAGTGGACCTAAAGACCGGTGCCACTGAAATCAGTGCCGAAACCATGACGCGTCTGCCGCAGCTGGGCGTTTACCAGGCTATGGTCAAAGCCGGTGCACTCAAGGACCTAGTTGATCGTACCGAACCTGCAGGCGCAGCGTTAATACAACTAGGCAAAAATCGTGCCACCGTACAAATCCAGCCCCAGGCGGCATTGGATAACGGCCGCACCTGGGCAGAAAATGACATTGCTGACGCCGCACGTTGGGTACAAGGGCCCTACTTCTATGCTGCGCATCAGCAAGAGGATTGCAAGCTGGCAAGTCTGTGCCCAATCTGTAAGGAAGGACAACAGGTAACCGAATGGCTGGTCTAACATGGGGACACCCACCACGCTATAGCGCATACGAGCTAACGGATCTCCTGCAAGGCCACCTGGCGATATCCGATCGTCTTTATCCCACTGCAGAACAGGCCGCCATCATAGAAGCCGGTCCTAACCCGTTATTAGTGGTGGCTGGCGCCGGTTCCGGCAAAACTCACACTATGACTGACCGAGTCATCTGGCTCATTGCTAACGGTTATGTGCGGCCTGAAGAAGTATTGGGCGTGACGTTTACCCGAAAAGCTGCTGGAGAGCTGGAATCACGAGTAAATAATGCCATCGAGCAGCTTGCCGCACGCGAAGATATCCAGCTGGACTTCGACACTTCAGATATCGGCCAGGCAACCGTAACAACGTATCATTCCTACGCCAACTCCTTGGTTGCTGAACACGGCCTGCGTATCGGGGTAGAGCCAGACGCCCGACTTATTGGTGAAGCTGAGTCTTATCAGTACATCACTAGCGTTGTTGAAGACCATGATTCCGAGCTTGACCTCAACGATGTAACTTCCGAAGATCTGCAGGACACCATCGCAGCAGACGTTCGGGATCGACCGTTGTCATCTACCATCAAAGCCGTCAAAAAATTGGCCGGCGACTGTGCAGAACACCTTGTGGAACCAGACCAAGTCCGCGATGCGCTCGCAGACATGTTTACCTTCGGGCAGGGGCTGCCGGTGGCCAAAGCGATGAGTAAAAACACCGCATCGGTGTTCACCATGCTCAAGCTACGTTCCAAAATCGCTGACATGGTCACCGACTATTTGGAACTGAAAAAACGCGAGAACGTCATGGACTATGGCGATTTGGTGCGCTACGCGGCAACCATCGCAACGCAACTGCCAGAAGTACGTGCTATTGAGCGACAAAAATATAAAATTGTTCTGCTTGACGAATTTCAAGACACCTCGCATGCGCAATTGCAATTATTTTCGCAGTTATTTGGACGTGGAGACGGCCACCAACAGCCGCACTCAGTCACAGCAGTAGGGGACCCAAATCAGTCCATTTACGGTTTCCGGGGGGCTTCAGCCGGACAGCTATTTTCCTTTGTCGAGGCCTTCGGAGCTAACCAGCTAGAGCTAACAACAGCATGGCGGAACAGTCGCGACATCCTAGATATGGCTAATCACGTGGCACAACCGTTACGTGATGAAACCACAGATGGCCAACTGATTCCCCAATTGCAAGCACGATCAGGTGCCGAAGCAGGAACCGTTGAACTCAACTGGTTTGAATCTGCCGATAACGAAGCCGCGCATTTAGCTGAACGCATCACACAGCTGGGGGTCAATGACGGATCCAGTACTGCCGCGGTTTTGTGTAGAACTAAAAAACAATTCCCTCCGCTTATCGAAGCCTTGGAATCCCGTGGCATATCATACGAAGTGGTGGGACTCGCTGGGTTATTGGGTATTCCAGAAGTCATCGAAATAGTTTCGATTCTGAAAATATTGGCTGATCCACAGTCGTCTGATGCACTTGTGCGAGTGCTGTCGAATCCGCGCTGGCGTATTGGCCCAGAGGATCTCTGGGTGCTAAACGCCTATAGCCGTGCATTGGAACGCCAGGACGCTACAGACCCGTTAGATGGCGAAACGTCGCCCTTGGAAGCCATCGATCATCCATCGATGATTAATGGTATTTTGCGATTGCCGAAGGACAACTGGACCAGCTCGCAAGGACAAACTTTTAGCGCAGTCGGGCTGCAACGCATGCAGCGTTTCGCCAAAGCACTGCATACCATGATGGCCCAGATCCATTTACCCATCCCGACGTTGATCCGTCAGATCGAAAAAACCACCGGTCTGGGCATTGAAGTAGGCGTCCGCCCCGGGCATGCCTCGGTGGATGCCCGACGTTATCTCGATGAATTTTTGAAAGTTGCTGAGACCTTCCAAGCTTCTGCTGATCACACCCGAACTCTAGATTTGGTTACCTTTTTGACCTGGTTAGAGACCGCCGCCGAGGAAGAAGATGGCTTAGAGATGCCACCTGAACAACCAAAACCTGGGGCGGTACAGCTCCTGACTATGCATGCCTCCAAGGGCCTGGAATGGGATGCCGTCTTTGTACCGGGGCTCAACCAAAATATCTTCCCTGGTAACCAACATGATCTGTGGACCAGCAAATCCCGAGGCGACCTACCGTGGCCGCTGCGCGGAGACCGCGACACTCTGCCGAAATGGGAACAGGAAGCTGCCTCCGATGTGCGCGAGTGGGCCGGGTTATCCGGTGTCGATGGCTGGTCTGAAAAGATGGCCGAAACACTGACCGAAACTCAGGGTAGGGAGGTTTTAACCCTAAAACAGCAGGTAAAAATCCATGAGTTGGCTGAAGCTAGGCGTCTGGCATATGTGGCCTTCACCCGGGCAAAACATCTGTTATGGGTATCAGGTGCACATTGGCAAGGGACTACTAAAGCCCCCGCTGAAATGTCGGTCTTCCTAGAGGAGATGGTGGCCTACCAGCAGGCACACGGTTTAGACCAAAAAGCATACTGGGCCACCGAATTTCCAGAGGAAAACCCGCGTCGCTCACGTGCGGTGGTTGCTAAATGGCCCTATGATCCGTTGGATGGGCCCGAACAATACCGGGTGGAGGCACGCGATGACGGACGCCTACCCGAGCCAGATGGCGAGGCTATGTTAGTGCGACGAAGTCATCGGCGCCGGGACGTCTTAGAACAAGCTGCAGCCCGTGTCCGAGCCGCAACCGGAGTGCGAGAAAACCTTGAACAGGACTTGGCACAACGGGTTGATTGGGTATTAGGCCGAGCTCAGATGACTGTGCCGAACGATATTCATATGCCCGAACATATTTCGACCAGCCGTTTTGTTGAATTGGCGCAAGATCCGGAATCGGTAGCCCGACAAATCCGTCGTCCTATGCCACAACGACCAACAGCCGCCGCTCGAGAAGGTACTTTGGTCCACGAGTGGATTGAGCAATTTTACGCCCGTAATATGCCGGGTCTTACACCCTCGTTCGATATTGAAGAAACTGAACAACTCGTGGACGCCGATTGGGACCAAGCAACGGGGCTGGCCGAACTACGCGAAAGATTTCAGGCCTCACAGTGGGCCCAGCGAGTACCAGTGATGATTGAAGCGGCCGTTGAGACCTCAGTTTTAGGATTGACACTACGTGGACGTATTGACGCGGTGTTTCGCACCGGAGGAGACCCTGACATCGACTTTGACCCGGCTGCCACCTGGGAACTGGTGGATTGGAAAACGGGTCGAATCCCGCCTGACCGTGAGATGCCCCAGCGAAGCCTGCAATTGGCGATCTATCGGCTGGCCTGGTCGCGCTTACATAATATTCCACTCGAAAATATTACCGGGCGGTTTGTTTATATAGCCCATGGGGTGGAAAAGACACCGCACGACTTTGCTTCGGAGAAAGAACTCGAAACGATCCTGCTGAAGGCATTCGGCGAGCGCTAATCGGCGTCGAGGTTCTCCCGGACATCTTGCCAAGAAATTGGCTGCGTATCTTCATCCTCAGCGGAGGCTTGGGTAGTTGGTTGGTGTGGGATAATTTGGTTGTCATCACCTAACGAGTGGACGAGCAATTCTGCTCCATCCTCCTCGGCTTCTGGTCGTTGAAGCTCAGGAAGTTCCTCGTGTGCTGTCTGGGTAGCGAGTGCTTCGTCTGTGGGTGTCTTGTCTGTATGCTCGGCTTCTTCATCTTCCGCGGAAGCTCCAGATGTTGTAGCAGCATTAGAGGCTGCCACAGATTCCTCGTCAGCTAATGCATTATCTTGTGTGTACTGGGAGGCTGTATCCGCAGGCGCGGTTGGTTCAGGTGTCGATTCCCAAAATCGTTGACCGATATCTTGGCCGCCGGTAGCTGCTATATCCGAAGCCAGCTCGTCCAACATAGCTTGTGCTTCAGCGACCACCTCGTTATTTGATGCGTTTATGCCTGACATCAAATATTTGGCTAATGAAAACTCTGCTGCCAGCGCGGCCCGACGTAAGATGTGTAGATCTACATAATCAGCGGGTAAATCCATATGTCGGTGGTATGCCGAAATCAGGGCTTCGCGAAATTCAAGGGAATCTGTTGACGCCAACCAAATGAAGTCTTGGGCAGGATCGCCAATATGAAGATCGGTCCATGCTGTGACGCCGACAGCCCGATTCCGGTCGATAAGCAGCGAAGCTTCATCGAAATCGCCATGAACCACTCGTGGTGTAAACGTCCACATTTGACGTTCTTCAAACGCATTTTCCCACCGACGCAGCAACACCGAGGGTACTTTACCTGTCAGTGCGATTTGATCTAACTCTGATAGTGAACGGGAACGTAACTGTTCGGCACTGTACGCAGGCAAGTCAGCGGTCTCCACCACCGATTGCGGTAGCTTATGTATCGCGGCGACAATGCGTCCAATGTCATCTATGGTCTGATTTTCTGCACCAGTAATGGTGTCTAAGTCCACTGGCTGGCCGGGCATCTGATGATAAATAAAGGTTCGCAGCGAATCGATTTGTACTGCACCAGCAACTGAGGGGACCCGGAATGGTAGGTGGGCTCGAATAGCCGGAGTAAATCCAGAGAGCACCTGAATTTCGGTTTCTAAACGAAACGCAGCCTGAGAATTCCTAGGTGAACGCACCCGCCAGTGATTGTTATCTGTATCCGTGACGATGGCAGAATCAAATGCCCGCGAATCATCCGGGAAGGCTGCGGCTTGGACAATATCAAGCCCGGGCATGGCAGCCGATGCAAGTGCTGCTAGTTCCATGGCGGTACGTTTCATCACAACTACCTTACGCTCGCGTATCGAAGATATGTACGAATATAGGTGGGTGAGTCGAAAATCTATGGGAGCCGACTACAGTGGAAATTATGGATATGTTAACTGGCCTTGGACGCCTTCCTCTTGCCCGCGACGATGTCGATCGCGGCACTAGCCTCCGGGATGACGCCCAGTGGTTGGCCACGCTTTGGGAACGACCGAATACCCGAACATTATGGCTGCATGGTAGATCAGCCCCTATGTATAACGGTGAATTGGTGCTGACCACGCCAACCGGTGATCTACCCGAGGATGCCGTCTACCTGGGGCGTTCAGCAAGCCACGCCCCGCAGCACAGTCAGTTCGTGGATCCAGACGAAGACCATGTGGAAATCATTCTATTAGTGGCAGATTCCGATACTAAAGCACCCTGGTTGCAAGATCCACAAGTTGGCGGTTCGGCAGTTGAAGACCCTTCAGAAATTAGTTGGCTTGGGGTCTCGGATATCGCTGCGGGGCTCAATGATCGTGACGTCGGGATCTTCGTGTCTGCTATAGCTATTGCCAATTGGCATAAAGCCAATAGATATTGTCCTCGGTGTGGAACTCGGACAGAGATCACACGTTCAGGATGGGTACAGATATGCCCTAACGACGGCTCCGAGCATTTCCCACGAACTGATCCGGCAGTTATTATGTTGATTACTGACCCACAAGATCGCGCCCTCTTGGGGAACAATACAGCCTGGGGCAATAAACGCTTTTCTACGCTGGCCGGTTTCGTCGAACCGGGCGAATCGCTTGAGGCCGCGGTAAAGCGTGAAGTATATGAAGAGTCCCACGTCATTGTAGATGGTGTGCGCTATATGGGATCGCAGCCCTGGCCCTTCCCTCAATCATTGATGCTGGGATATCTCGGCCAGACACAACATCCAGAAGATGCCCACGCCGACCACAAAGAACTAGCTAACGTGCGGTGGGTCAGTCGTGAAGAGTTACGTGAAGAAGTAGAAAATGGGCGCATGTTTATCCCCGGTGCTGCCTCGATTGCTCACCAGCTAATCCGCCACTGGTACGGTGGACCATTGCCACGACCCAGAACTTTAGAGAATTAAATTGCAAACACCTGAAATTATTCTGGACGGTTTGGACGCTGAACAACGACAGGCCGCCACCGCCCTAACTGGACCGGTACGCATTCTGGCTGGGGCAGGCACCGGAAAAACTCGGGCAATCACCCACCGAATCGCCTACGGTGTCGCAACCGGTGTATATAACCCTTATAATGTGCTGGCCGTGACGTTCACCGCCCGGGCCGCTGCCGAAATGCGCTCTCGATTACGAGATCTGGGGGCACACGGGGTCCAAGCGAAAACGTTCCACGCAGCCGCGCTATCGCAGCTGCAATACTTTTGGCAGTATGCTATCGGGGGCAATGTGCCACGACTAGTGGAACACAAGACCCATTTGATTATGGAATCCGCACAACGGTTACGTATGAGCACCGATAAGGCTACGATCCGGGACCTGGCCGGAGAAATTGAATGGGCTAAGTTCAACATGTTGACTCCGCAAACCTATCAACAGCGGGCCGCTTACCGGGCTATGCCCGCTGGATGGGACCTCATTGCGGTCACTCGGCTATTTCAGGCTTACGAAGATTTAAAATCAGACCGCGGATTAATTGATTTTGAAGATGTTTTACTGATTATGGTTGGGATTTTAGAATCCGAGCCCCGCATTGCTGCAACGGTACGAAACCAGTATCGGACCTTCTTGGTCGATGAATTTCAGGACGTGTCTCCACTGCAGTTCCGGTTACTCAAGGCCTGGTTGGGTGACCGGGATGATATATGCGTGGTCGGGGATACCTCCCAAACGATTTATTCATTTACTGGTGCTACTGCTGATTTCCTGCTGGATTTTAGCCAATATTTTCCCCATGCCACGCAAATCAATTTGGTCCGAGACTACCGATCGACACCACAGATTGTGGATGTGGCTAACCGTCTGTTACAGGAGCGTACTAGGGCTGACCGGGCGTCTTTACCACGATGGCCCCAACCCTTAGAACTAATTTCTCAACGAGAAGCCGGTCCACAACCTATGTTCGTGGAGTGTAGCTATGACCAGGCCGAAGCTGAGTGGGTAACCAGTCAGATCAAAGATTTAATATCAGCCGGGCATAAAGGTTCGGATATAGCTGTGCTCTTTCGAACGAATGCTCAGTCTGCGCTGTTTGAACAGGCTTTAAGCGACGCCGATATTTCCTATCAAGTGCGCGGTGCGGAAAGATTTTTCAACCGCAGAGAAGTACGCGATGGCATACTGCAATTACGCGCTGCAGCTAAATCCGCCGACGATGTTGTTGGTGAGGCAGTAATTCCTCGTATCAAAGATGTACTGGCGTCATTGGGGTATACGGCTCAGGCGCCACAACAATCCGGTGCTGTGCGAGAACGCTGGGAGTCGCTCAACGCTATCGTGAATTTGGCTCAAGATTTAGTGACAGCACGTGGTGATCAGGTAACCCTGGATTTGGTCGTGGCAGAACTTGATGAACGAGCGTCACATCAGCACGCCCCGGTTATGGACGGTGTGACATTAGCTTCTATCCACTCTGCCAAAGGCCTGGAGTGGGACGTCGTATTTTTAGTTGGCCTTAATGAAGGTCTTTTGCCGATCAGTTTCGCTACAGAAGACAAGAACGTTGACGAAGAGCGCCGCCTATTTTACGTAGGCATTACTCGAGCTAAAACTCGGTTGTACTTATCCTGGTCAGTTTCCCGCTCGGCAGGTGGCCGCGCCACCAGAAAACCATCGCGATTCCTTAACGCGATTCGAGCAACGACCCACAAGGCAGCATCCCAGACCCCTACTCAGACCAAAGCTGGTGCGATACGTGCTAAAGTCATCAAATGCCGTAATTGTGGGATCGTATTGTCAACGGGTGCGGAGCGCAAAATTGGACGCTGCGATGGATGCCCGCCTACCTATGATCCGGAGATTTTTGACAAGCTCGTTAATTGGCGTAAAGATATTTCAACGACGGATAAAGTTCCAGCGTTTGTGGTGTTTACTGATGCAACATTGGTTGCTATCGCCGAGAAAATGCCGAAAGATTTAAAACAATTACGTCAACTACCTGGCATTGGTCCTAAAAAATTGGAACGCTACGGGACTGAAGTATTAGCAATTTTAAGCTCTTGAACCGCTGCACAACATCCCGGTCGTGGTTGGAGTGTAAACGTCTGCACCCAGCCTTCGGCTAGGTGTACTCGAGTATAAGTGTTCAGATTCATCCCCGGAACCCCGCCGTGTTCCGTCTTTGGCACTTGTTGCCGCAGCTTTTGCGAATCGACCATGGCTAATAGCTCCGTGGCAATAAGGCCGGCGGCCAAATGGGCAGCTGCCACTGTCTCGATGCCACCGGTACTGGCACGTAGGGCGACAGTGCGTTGTTTTCGAAAGCCATCGGTTTCGGCAATTGCTGCCTCTAAGCACAGCGGACACGCCTGGGCTTGTTGCACCGTCCAGGGGCCAATATCAATTTCATCATCCCGGATGACCACCGGCAAATATGGTTGATGGTGTTCTTTAGCTTCAATGATGGTCTCTGTATGTACCCCACCCAAACTAATATGTACTGTTGCTAAATTAGCCAATGCCGGTTGCCTGAGCCAACCGGTTGGATGAATCTGGGGCCGCTTGTCTACGGGGTTAAGAGCCCTAGCAACTGCTAAAGAACGCACCTGGCCGATATCTTGCTCCCGCAGACCTGTCCCAAGGTCGGTTGCTGTCACACGAGTGGAATCCCAAACGTTAATATGCCCGACCCCAGATTCCAACAAAATCTTGGTCAGTGCGGTGCCAGTTCTACCGAGCCCAAAAATCTGTAATGCCGCAGCATGTCGTTGGGTTTGAAACTGATTGTGGCTATGTGGGGCTAGACCGCGCAAGCGATCATAATCAAACAGCGGTGTTACACAGCTCAACCGAGCTAGGCTACCGCGATGTTCCTGATCCGTAGTCGTCACGAAGCTGGTTTCAAATGGTGTTGAAACCAATACCGGCGCTAGTTTGGTCATCATTAGATCAAAGTCTGCTTTGCTCACCTGGCATTGTTCGGCGATCTTATGTTCTTGCCCGTCGGGGATACCATCGTGCAAGTGACCAAGGTAGGTTCGGATAGGCTCAGTAATTCCGGTGAGTTCCAAGGCGCGATACCCGGAACCAATTTGCAGATGTTTCGATCCAAGCCGAGTAATCGATAGTCCCGGATTGATTTGCATGGTCACTCCTGTGTCGTTCAAGGTGTTTCCATGATGGGCTACTGTGGCTGACAGTGTTCAGGGTTTTCCACACTCGCAGTGCACGATGTACATTATCCACAAGACCAGCAGTACGAGCCCTTGATTATATCTGTTGGGCCAGCATGAAGGACATGGATACTATTTCAAGATTGATTCGCCATGACACTGAACGCCTCTCCGGAGGGCGTATTGCGTCAGTTGTGCAAATTGATGGCGAGCCGGTTCGTCTCATTAGTTCGGCACGTCGTAAAAAGACTGTCTCCGCATCAGTACGTAACGGCATGATCCAACTGTCCGTTCCCGTCAAAATGACAGATGCTCAAATCATCGAGTCGGCTCGCAGCTTGATTGCAAAGATCAAAGCTAAACAACGCCAAGCTCAGCAATTTCACACCAACCCGGACTTACATGACCGTGCGCTACATCTGGCACGTATATGGCTGAATAACGAAGTTTCTCCGACGTCGGTTGTTTGGTCGGACCGTCAAACCACCTTGTGGGGCTCCTGCACGTCAACGACTGGTGCAATCCGTATTTCTACTATGCTCCAAGGTATGCCGCAGTGGGTAATCGATGGGGTGCTCATACATGAAATGGCCCACCTAAAATATGGTGGGCATGGCCGACAGTTTCAAGAGTTTTCGGGCCGTTACCCGCGCATGGCAGAAGCTGACGCCTTTTTAGATGGGGTCAGCTTTGCCCAGCAACGCGACCAGGACAAAATGTTCCCTGATGCTTGTGATTAGTTTTCTTCTTCGAATCCGCCTTCTAGAAGCTTCTTCAGGTCTTCATCAAGGCTGGCCGATTGCTCATCTGCAGAAGCCCGTCGTTTGACGTAGCCTTCCGGGTCGTCAAGATCTTCGCTCGTTGGCAACCGTAACTGGGATTCCCAGATTGCATCGCGATATTCGACACCTTCGGATTCATGGATTGTGGACCATAGTTGAGTGGCATCGTGGAGACGGCGTGGACGTAAGTCAAGACCAACCAGCGAACCAAAAGCATGTTCTGCGGGGCCACCTGCGGCACGACGTCGATTAATCATCTCTCGTAATGCTGATGCAGATTCTAAAGGTTTAGCCGCTTCAGTGACGACGAGATCAACCCAGCCTTCGACCAGTGCCAGCAGTGTCTCGAGCTGTTCAATAGCGGCTTTTTGTGCGCCTTCTGGTTCTGGAATAAACATCGATCCGGAGAACATTTCGTTCATTGACTCTGGGTCGGCTGGGTCCAGATTTTGTACAGCGTCTTCAATTGCTGAGACATCAATACTGATCCCAGCAGCATACTGTTGCACCATTGCGGTCAGATCACGGGCCAGCCACGGTGAATTAGCAAATAGTCTCATGCGAGCTGCTTCGCGAAGTGCCAGATAGATACGTACTTGATCGGGAGCAACTGATATCCCGTCACCAAATTCTTCAATATTGACCGGTAACATCGCCATTCGTTGGCCAGCGATGGGGAAGCCGGTGTCAGTACCAGATAGCACCTCTTGAGCGAGTTCGCCAATGGCATGGCCTAATTGCAACCCAAACATGGAACCACCCAGGTTTTTCATCATCGGCTGCATATTACCGAAAGCGCCCTGTAATTCTTCAGGCAGTTGGCCAGGAAGTTGTTCAGTAATGGCCCGTGTAAGAGCTTCAGATAGGGAGGTGGCCACTGGATCGGTCATCTCACGCCAGTTGTCCATAGTAGATTCGACCCACTCGGCCCTCGACCACGCTACTATCGGCACATTAGCGGCTTCTAGGGTTGTGGCCTTGTCCAGCCAAGAATCTGCCAGGCGTAGCGCATCTTCGATTTCTTTGGCTGAAAAGGTGCCCACCGAAGGGTCTTGACCTGCCACGGATTGACGTGCGGTTTGCTTTGCGAGGTCCCAGTTCACCGGAGCATCGCCGGAGCTTTGCATCATGGATTGAAACTGTTGCATGATATTTTGCATCATCTGCGGATCCATCATGGATGGGTCGAAAGGCATACCAGAAGCGCCGAATTGGTTCATGGCGCGTTGAATTTCTTCTGGGTCTGGTGCGTTTTCGCCAAACATTTTCCGAAACATTTCGGACATTGGATCGTGGTCGTCGCCGTTAGTTGGACCTGTATTACTCATATCTCTCCACGCTACTGTAGTGACTGGTTGAAATAATAGTCTTTGTGGGCTTTGCGCTGAATGATTCTATACACCCAACGCGTCTTGTTCGCGGCGCGCCTGGCGCGCGTTGAGATTCTCGGCTGTGCCCTCTGTCATACGGTACAGCACAGGCACAATAATCAACGTAATCAGCGTAGAGGCTATAAGACCACCAATGACTGCAACAGACATAGGTGCTGAGACGAAACTGGACTGCCCGGACAGTCCTAATGCTGGCGGGATCATGGCACCGATGGTTGCAGCTGCGGTCATAATAATTGGACGAATACGGTTCTGTGCCCCGGCGATAATAGCTTTGTCCAATGTAGTGTCGCGCCGGCGATATTGGTTAATTAAATCCATCAGCACAATCGAGTTGGTCACCACAATGCCTATCAACATCAGCATTCCGACCAAGGTAGTAGCACCTAGGGGAGTGCCGGTGAGCAACAGTGCCAAGATCATCCCTGTGGCGCCAAACGGTATAGCCACTAACAGGACTAGCGGTTGGACCAAGGATTTTAATAGCCATACTAAAATTACGTAGATCAATAAGATAGCGGCTCCCATGGCGAGGGCTAGCTGCTGAAATGTGGTATCGATTTCCTCGGCAACCCCTGCAAGTTCGGTCTGCACACCATCGGGCAGGTTAGCGTTGTCAATAGTATCGGTCAGCGCAGCAGTGGTGGCGCCGACATTATCCGTAGATTCTGGTGTGACAGAAATCGTTACCGTTCGGATTGAGTTGAGCGTGGTGATCGATGGGGCAATATTCACACGATTCACTTCAGCAATATCGGTTAGTGGAATACCGAAAAGATCAAGCTGTTCAATGTCTTCTACCGTATCGACAGCGGAAGCTGGGTTCATGTGAACATTGAGTTCATTATCGTCTATGGTGACCTTGGCGATGGGAAAGTCGGTCGTATGAGAGGCAATCATTGCCATTGCTTCGGGAACGGTCATACCGTATTGGGCGATTTCTTCTTCCCGAGGCGCAATCTCTAGAGAGGGTTGAGCCGCTTCGAAATCGGATTCCACGCGGGCTACCTCATCAAGGTCTTCAAAAGCGGTAGTAAGCGTATTGCTTGCTTCACCGAGGTCGTCTTCGTCGAGGGCCTCGAGTTGGATATCTACGGTATCTGAACTCATCATGCCATCACCGGCTTCGACTTGGAATTCTCCGGCGTTCGGGTGCTCCGCAAACCAGTCGTCCAGGCTGCGTTGGATTCTATTTTCAACGGCTGCCTGATCAGCGCCGGGATCGGTGATCACGGTAAAGGATGCTTGATCCGGGCCCATGCCCATCATGGCTTGTCCGCCGATGTCGGCTTGGACAGTATCAACGTGTTCAAGATCAGCTAATTCGGATTCAATTTCACTTGATAACTCGGAAGTATGCTGCAGTGAGGAACCTTGCGGGGCGGTATATGTTACCGCGTGCATATTCATCCCAGTATCGCCCAGCAGATTTACTTTCAGTGCTGGCACCAGCAGGATGGAACCGACAAACACAGCCAATGCCACCAAAGTAGTGACCCAACGGGAGACACGGGACTTGATAGTCCAGGTAATAACGGGACGGTAAATCCGAGCCAACCAGTTCGTAGTGACACCAATATCTGTATCAGCTAATGGTGCTGGCTGGTCCCCAGGGATGCGCTTATTTCGCATAAACCAGTATGCCAATACCGGCACGATAGTTAAGGCCACCAGTGTTGACCCAATCATGGCTAGGACCACGGTTAGCGCAAACGGCCGGAAAAGTTCTCCGGCCATGCCTTCAACTAACAGGATGGGCACAAATACCATGACCGTGACCAACGTTGAGGAAATAACTGCCGAAGAGACTTCACCTGTAGCTCGGGTAATAGTTTTGACTTTTGATTCGGTCTTGGGGGCTTGCCGTAAATGCCGCATGATATTTTCAATGACAACAATCGAATCGTCCACCATGCGCCCGATGGTGATCATTAATCCAGCCAGTGACATCATATTCACGGTGGTTCCGGTAGCTAACATGCCAACGAAGGCGAAGAGTACCGATAACGGGATCGTGATACCGGTGATGATGGTGGGGCGTATCGACAATAAGAAGACGAAAATTACCAGTATCGCTAGTACCAGACCCCACATGCCCTCTGTGGCAAGCCCGGCGATGGCATCCTCAATAAATTCGGCTTGATCAAAGACCACAGTAAATTCTGTGCCCGAACCCATTTGAGCGGCGGCTTTATCTAATTGATCCAGGACCCGTTCGGAAAGGTCAATATAGTTTGCGTCATTGGATGGCAGAACCAACAGGGTAATAGAGTCTTTGCCATTGGTACGGGACACCGATTCAGCTTCGGCTTGAGTCTGTTCGATGTCAGCAACATCAGATAAGGGTACTGAGGTACCTTCCTCAACGGGCAATAGACTAGCGGCCAGATCATCGACGTTATCGAAGGCCTTGCCAATTGATATGTCTAGGCTTTGGTCGTTATCGGTAACATTGCCACCAGGTAATACCACACCTGCATCGTCTAGGGCGTCGGTAATGGTGGAACGATCCATATCCCGTTCTGCCAGTGCGTCGTCGTCGGGGTTGATACGAACGATTTCTTCGGTTGTGCCAAACAGTTGGACTCGGGCGACCCCAGGAATGTTTTCAATGTCAGAACGTGCTGCTTGTTCGAAGCCAGCGTCTAACTCGCTAGGGGAAAGATCAGAACTCATAGTTACGACCATGGCGGGGATATCTGCTGATCCACCCGATAATGTCGTAGTAGTGGTACCTTCAGGGAGTTGCTCTTCGATGGAATTGAGTAGTGTATCGGCTTGTGAGGCTGCCCGAAATACATCTGAACCGTATTCCATCTCCAAGTTGATCATCGAGAAATTCGAACCGGAATTCGACGATGTTGAGGTGACATGATCGACAGCCGTTAGTTGTCGTTCGATGGGCTCAGCGACTTGTTGGGCCATCTGTTCCGACGAGGCTCCAGGGTTTGTTGCGGTAACTGCAACCGATGGTAATTCCACCGGTGGGATCAATTCCCGTCGTAGCATATTAAGGGAAATGAGTCCCAAGACCATAATGACGATGGTCACCAACGCAATAAAAGCACGATTTTTCATGCTGAGTTTTACAAGCCAGTCCAAGTCGGTCCTTATCGGTAGCCTGAGTTCTTGGAACAACATACCCTAGTTGCAGCGTGAAAACTCAATACGAATTCAACGAAAGCGATGCATGGACCTAAAAAGAAGACTTCGGCCTCGAGCCAACCGCGTAGGGGCCTACTTACTGATCGTTGTGTTCATAACAATATTCATTCCAACCCCATATACGATTCAGTCACCAGGGCCGACTTTTGACACACTAGAGCAAGTCGAAGTTGAAGGTTCCAGCTATCACATGGTGGAAATTGACGGCGCAAAGACTTATCCAACAGATGGCAGTTTAAACCTGACTACCATCTCGGTTTCCGGACCGCCGACGTCGGCATCATTGACGCCACAAGTGTTATATCACGCAATACTGCCGTACCCATCTATTACCCCGGCAGAATTACTGTACCCACCAGAAACCACCGGTGATGAAGTCCGTGACCAAAATGCTGAGGCCATGGCCGACTCGCAATCCTGGGCCGTAGCGGCTGCGTTAGAACATTTGGATAAAGACTACACACAGCACTTATTTGCCTTCGATTTCACAAAAGATTCCCCGGCACGGGACGTCTTAGAGCCCGACGACGAGATCATTAGCGTCAATGGCACCAAAATTACTGGGCATGGTCAACTAGTCAATACGATTCAGCAAGCACAAGGTGATCCGGTAGATATCACAGTTGGTCGTGACGGTACCGAGAAAACCTTTACGATTCCGGTAACACAAGGTGAAGACGGAACCTACCAGATCGGGGTCTTATTGGACTCAGAGTTCGATTTTCCTATTGACGTGGATATTTATCTTGAAGACGTTGGTGGACCGTCAGCTGGGCTGATTTTCACCCTTGCCATTATCGATCGTATGACCGAAGAATCCATCGCCGACGGACGGCACATCGCCGGTACCGGAACTATCGACCCAGATGGCACTGTGGGACCAATTGGCGGAATTCAGCAGAAAGTCGAAGCCGCGGCCGATGATGGTGCCACGATTTTTTTGGCACCTGAAGGTAACTGTCAAGAAATCACGCATGTGCCCAACGACATGACCATTTATAGTGTCGATACACTGGATACAGCGTTAGAGGTTCTGGCTGCGCCGGCAGGGGAAACACAAAACACTACCTGTTCATGAGCTATGGGAACGCTAGAATTTCACTGATTGTACATTTACGAGTCGGGCACAGCCCGCAGATAGGGAACTACTGTGAGTTTCGGACAAGGACTCGGCGGCATCTTTGGTCGCCCGAATGATCCTCCCGGTGGCTCTGACGATTCCGGCGGGGGAGCCCGCGGAAATGATTCGTCGGGCAGCGGAGGTTCATCGCGTGATGGTAAGGGCAACAAAGGCGCAGGATCGCGCCGTCCAGGAGCGTTACTTCTTACACTGATTATTCTCGGTGTACTAGTCGCCCTCTTCGTGTTGTTCTCAATGGTTTACACCGAAGTGTTGTGGTTTAACCAGATCGGTTATCAGAGAGTATTCTGGACCGAATACAGCACTAAGGCGATACTATTTATTGTTGCCGGTGCCGCCATGGGGGTCATCACCTGGCTGGCACTTCACCTGGCCTATAAATACCGGCCCCAAAATCTCGGCGGCCAATTACGGCGTAACGTTGAGCAATACCAAAAACAGCTTGAACCTGTCCGCCGACTGGTTTTTATCGGTGCTCCAACTCTGATTGGTTTCTTTGCTGGTACCGCCGCCATGAACGGCTGGGAACAGGTCCTGTTGTTCTTTAATCAGGTGCCGTACGGTAAGAATGATCCTGAGTTCGGCATGGACCTGACCTTCTATATGGCAACTTTGCCGTTCCTGAACACGCTGGTGTCATTCTTAGTTTCGATCGTGCTTGTGGCGGGTATTGCTGGGCTGATTGTCCACTATCTCTACGGTGGTATTCGTATCGAAGAAGGTGCGGGCATTACCGTGGAACGTTCCGCTCGCTTCCACATTTTGATCTTTGCAGCGGTATACATGCTCTTACAGGGCGGACGTTACTGGCTCAAACGCTACGGCACCTTACAAGATCAATCGGGTAAATGGGCCGGGGCGTTATACACTGACATAAACGCTGTCATCCCAACCTCAACCATCTTGGCCATCGCCGCGATTTTGGTCATCGGATTGTTCGTTGCCACCATGATTAATGGTCGCTGGCGGCTGTCGATTATCGGCGTGGCTGGATTCTTAGTGGCAGCACTGGTCGCCGGTGCGATATATCCGTTTTTGATTCAGGAATACCGAGTATCACCAACGGAACAAACCATGGAATCCGACTATATTGAGCGAAACATCGAGTTCACTCGTGAAGGGTATGACGTCGCTGACGTCGAATATACCTCATACGCTGGTGAAACAGCTGCCGAACGTGGCGGGCTGGAAGACGACTCTGCGACCACCGCAAATGTTCGTCTGATGGACCCGAACCTGCTGAGCCAGACTTACGGACAGTTGGAACAGTTCCGCCCGTATTACTCGTTTCCTGATACTTTGCACGTGGACCGGTACGAGGTCGATGGCGAAGTTCGTGACACCGTGTTGGCGGCCCGTGAGGTCAATCCTCCCGGTGATGATGATTCTTGGGTGAACCAGCACGTTATTTATACTCACGGTTACGGCATTGTTGCAGCGGATGCTTCCGAGGTAGGTGGCGGCGGCCGGCCGTCGTTCCTACTGTCGGGTATCCCCACCACAGGCGAATTGGCTTCTGAAGATGATTACGAACCACGTATCTATTTTGGTCGCAACAGCCCGGACTATTCTGTAGTAGGTAAAGAAGAAGGCGAAGCAGACCGCGAGCGTGACCGCCCACAGGAAGCCGGTTCAGAAGAAGACACTGCTTACACCTTCTCCGGGGATGGTGGACCATCCGTTGGCGGGCTATTCAACCAGCTTGCCTTCGCCATCAAATTTGGTTCCACAGAGGTCCTGCTATCTCAGGATGTAAATACCAACTCGCAGATTCTATTTGACCGAGATCCTGTACAGCGCGTAGAAAAAGTTGCCCCGTATCTAGAAGTTGATACCAACACATATCCGGCCATTGTGGATGGTCGTGTTCAGTGGATTGTCGATGGCTACACAACCTCCGACTCGTTCCCGTATTCGGACCAATCCCAGTTGGAATCGGCGACTGTTGACGCGTTGAATGTGGATCAAGACCTAACCTTGACCGGTCAGATTAACTACATACGCAACTCAGTTAAAGCCACCGTTGATGCCTATGATGGCACCGTTACGTTGTATGCGTGGGAACCAGATGACCCACTGCTGCAAGCCTGGATGGATGTTTACGACAACACGGTGGTTCCGTATTCTGAAATGTCTGCGGACTTGATGAGCCACGTACGGTACCCGGAAGACATGTTCAAGGTGCAACGTGAGAAATTAGCACGCTACCACGTCTCGGATGCCAATGACTTCTACGAAAACAACGACGCATGGTCTATCCCAGATGACCCGACGGCGTCTGCTGAGGCCGATGTGAAATTGCCTCCGTACTACATGACGATGAAGATGCCTGAACAGGATGAACCGGCATTCCAGCTAACGACTCCGTTTATCCCACAAGAACGTGAGGGTGTTGCACAACGTAACGTCTTATACGGGTTCTTGGGCGCAAACGGGGACGCAGGCACGGGTGAGGACGGCGAGAAAGCTGACACGTACGGCCAATTACAGATGCTTGAGTTGCCACGTCAGACGACAACGCCGGGTCCTGGACAAGCCCAAAACAACTTCAACTCGGATGACACTGTCTCGCGCGAGTTGAACCTGCTGCGTCAGGGCGCCTCCGATGTGATTAATGGCAATATGATCACCTTGCCGGTTGCCAACGGTATTCTCTATGTCCAGCCGGTCTATGTCCGGTCGACAGGTGAAACTTCATATCCGGTGCTGCGCAAGGTCCTGGTGGCCTTTGGTGATGAGGTAGGATTCGCTGACACATTCTCCGAAGCGTTAGACCAGATATTTGAAGGTGAATCTGGCGCTGAGACTCCTGAGGAACAGCAAGCTGAACAGCCTGCTGAAACTGATGGGGAAGAAGGCGAAGAACAGGCTGAACCGCCAATGTCTGATACGCCATCTGATCAGCTTGCCGAAGCCCTCAGTGACGCTCGCGACGCAATGAGTCGTTCCGAAGATGCCATGGCTGATGGCGACTGGGAAGCTTACGGCCAGGCACAGGCTGATCTGCAGGCAGCACTTGAGCGTGCGGTTGAGCTTGATGAAGGCGGAACGGAGCAGGATGGTGATGGTGACGCTGATAACAGTGACGCCGAAGGTGGCTCTGACTAGGGGTGATGTACTAGCCCGCGAGTTTGCATTCCATTTTCGCGGCGTGTACAGTGGAAGTACACGCCGCGGGGTGGAGCAGTTCGGTAGCTCGTCGGGCTCATAACCCGAAGGCCGCAGGTTCAAATCCTGCCCCCGCAACGAAAAGAAGGCCCCCGACTCAGTCGGGGGTCTTCGCTGTGTCACGACAGAATCAATGCTGGATTGTGCGCTCAATTATGCTGAGCTTTATTTGCATTGCGATGCCAGCTCGACGCTATCCCATAGCGTTTGCGTCTCCTGGGTGTTCTTCTAAGCCATACCCCACTGGCACTGCGCTTACTTAGCCGTGGGCTTTTAAATACTGGATAGCAACGCTAAGGGGCCCGTTGACCTATTGCGTGGATGATCCACATAATAATGGAAATCACTGCCACGGCAGTTCCTAACCAAATAAGGAATTTAGCTGCTGAAATAAAAATCCCCAGCAGAATCATACCGATACCAATAAGAATGAAGATAAGCCACATAATAGGCTCCTTCCTAATGATATTTGTTAGGAATGAAACCGATCCTACGTGAGTGCAATAGAGAACGGAAGTAGTTGTATCAACCTACTGGCCTGGTTTTTTGAACAAGGTCTTAGACGCTTCTTATTTGTCCGTGGCCATGGGTTTTTGGGTCTAACGATATCGCCTTGCCAAAATTCCGTTGAGATTCATCTATAGCGTGCCATCGTATTGGCGGCCAGCTGAGATTGCTTACCAGCGACACGCTATGCTGAGCCCGTTCTAGTGTTCAACAGTCGCCAAGGTTACTTGCCAGGCAGGTGTGGCCGCTTATGTCCTGTTGACTGCCTCAGGGAGACTGACGCTGCGGTTCACAGGCAGGCAGCACTATGGTATTTTGCACATTCCATTTGTAGTGTGAATGCAAACATCACAAGGTGGAGCTGCTCTCGCATAAGGAGCCTTTTGTAAGAACCTAACTACCTCGGCAGTCCCAGAAATATCTTTTAGCTTGGATCTTCAGGCTTCCCAATTCAAGAGTACGCAAAACAATATGACGCTCAGGCAAATCAGAACGTATCGGGGTATATGCCGCACATGACTACTTACGAATATACGCAAGATGAGCGTCAGACACCGGCGCAACCGCAAGTGGTACCAAGGTCGAAAGGTCGGATCGTCGTCAACTGGTTGACGACGACTGACCATAAGACCATCGGGTATTTATACCTCATTACATCTTTTACATTCTTCGGCCTAGCTGGTGTGATGGCGCTACTTATCCGGGCTGAATTATTCTCACCCGGCATGCAAATATTACAAACCAAAGAACAGTTCAACCAGCTGTTTACCATGCACGGCACGATGATGTTGCTGATGTTTGCGACGCCGTTATTTATTGGCTTCGCTAACGTGATTGTTCCTCTGCAAGTTGGTGCCCCGGATGTCGCCCTTCCGCGACTCAATGCGTTGTCGTATTGGTTTTTCCTGTTTGGCTCACTAATTGCCATGTCCGGATTTCTAACACCTCAGGGTGCGGCATCGTTTGGCTGGTTTGGGTACACACCGTTATCAAATGCAGCGCACTCACCTGGTATCGGTGGAGATCTGTGGGTATTTGGATTGGGCTTGCAAGGATTCGGGACGATTCTTGGCGGCGTCAATATCATCACCACAATCATCGCCTTGCGGGCACCCGGTGTGACCATGTGGCGGATGCCTATTTTCACTTGGAACTCCTTGATCACGGCTATTATGATCTTAATGGCGTTCCCACCTCTGGCTTCAGCGCTGTTCGCATTGGGACTTGACCGTCGTTTCGGAGGTCATATTTATGACCCAGAAAACGGCGGTGCCATACTTTGGCAGCATTTATTCTGGTTCTTTGGCCATCCTGAGGTATATATTATTGCGCTGCCATTTTTTGGGATCGTTTCAGAAATCTTCCCTGTCTTCTCACGCAAACCTATTTTCGGATATAAATCATTTGTATTTGCTACTGCTACAATAGCGGCGCTGTCGATGACCGTTTGGGCGCATCACATGTACGCCACCGGATCAGTGCTATTGCCGTTTTTCTCCTTGATGACGATGCTGATAGCTGTCCCAACCGGTGTAAAGTTCGTCAATTGGATCGGAACGATGTGGCGGGGTTCGGTCACTTTCGAAACACCTATGTTATGGAGTCTAGGTTTCCTCGTTACCTTCCTCTTTGGTGGGTTAACCGGAATCATCCTATCTGCGCCTCCGTTAGATTTTCACGTAACTGATACCTATTTCGTGGTTGCCCATTTCCACTACGTTGTGTTTGGCACGGTGGTGTTTGCTATGTTTGGTGGATTCTATTTTTGGTGGCCGAAATTTACGGGCAAGATGCTCAACGAAAGCTGGGGCAAGGTTCAGTTTTGGATGCTATTTCTTGGGTTTCATGGAACCTTCCTCATACAGCACTGGTTGGGTGTCATGGGTATGCCACGGCGGTATGCCGACTACATGGTTGAAGATGGATTCACTGCCATGAACCAGTTTTCTACGATTTCAGCCATGCTGCTAGGGGCCTCCACGATTGTTTTCTTATGGAACGTGTACTACACATCCCGATACGGCAAGAAAATCACGGTCGACGATCCATGGGGCTTCGGTGGTTCGCTTGAATGGGCTACCTCGTGTCCACCGCCAGGCCACAACTTTCGTGCACTGCCGCGAATCCGTTCTGAACGACCAGCATTGGATCTTCACCACCCAGAGCTGCTCCCGCTAGAACGCCGAAAGAAGGTCGCTACCAAGCCCCGTACCCAACAGCGATAATCAGCAAACCTGGGCAAGGGTGCTTGAGGTGGTTATTTTGCGCAACACGGTACTTTTTCTTTTCCCTACAGGCTCTGAGGCGTAACGTCGAGAAAAGTCTTCCAATTGATCAGCTACAACTGGGGACTGACATGCAGCCATTCGTAGGGAAATGATCAGCAGGTATCAGGATTCTTTTGTGGTTTCGTCCAGCAAGCTGTACGAAAATGGTCCTGACAGGAAAGGACACAACATGAGCGACACCTGGCCGGATAAGGATAAATCAGCCGAAGATCCATCGGCGCCACGCAATGTGGGCGAACACGCGCCCGATGAACAGCCAACGCAAACTATGTGGCAGGGCCCGCCGCCACCGCCGTCGTCAACATCTTCTCAGCCATGGTATGGGCAACCTGCACCCGCATCTGGGAAGAAGAAAACGAAACGATTCGGATGGCCAGTTTTCATTACTGCAGTGGCGGTTGCCGCGGTATTAGGTGGTGGCGTTGGCGGTGTCGCTGCTGATTATATAAGTTCATCGAATTTAGCAGCCAGCAACGAAGCACAGCAATCACCGCAACTAAATCGTACCGATAATGTCACTCCTACTACCGAGGCTGCTGCCGTCGCCTCGCCATCAGTGGTTACCTTATCTGTCGGTGGCGAGCAAGCAGAAGGCTCAGGGTCCGGGGTAATCCTCGATGAGGACGGACATATTTTAACCAATAGCCACGTGGTCACCCTAGGTGGTCAGGCCGCAGCCGCTAATATCAAAGTCCAAACTTCCGATGGCCAAGTACATGATGCTGAAGTTGTAGGTACAGATCCGATGTCAGATCTTGCCGTAGTGAAAATTGATGCGGAGGAACTGACTCCCATTGAGATGGGCTCCGCCGAAGAGCTAAATGTTGGAGATCAAGCCGTTGCTATCGGTGCGCCATTGGGCTTGGATGGCACGGTGACAGAGGGCATTATCTCGACTTTGGATCGGACCATTTCGGTTGCTTCCTCGGCGGTTCCTGAAGAACCTGAGGCGCCAAATCAGGAGAGCCCTTTTGAATTCGGGCTACCGGAAGATCAAGAAACCCAAAGTGAACAAGGACAGGTTCACCTGAATGTGATGCAAACTGACGCAGCGATTAACCCGGGCAACTCGGGTGGCGCACTGGTAGATCATGATGGGCGATTGATTGGCATTAATGTCGCGATTGCCACCCGTTCTGAGGGCAATGTGGGTCTTGGCTTCTCGATCCCGGTGGATTATGCCAAACGGGTGGCTCAGGAGCTGATTGAAGACGGTGAGGTCTCCCACGGAATGCTCGGGGTTACCATCATGCCAACCAGCGATGACACGATTTCTTCGGGGGCACGTGTAGTAGAGGTTGTGGATGATGGTCCTGCAACCGATGCGGATCTAGAACCAGACGACATCATTACCGCTGTAGATGGCAAAACTGTGACTGATCCTGGCAGTCTTTCGGCAACGGTACGAGAATATCCGGCCGGTTCCGATATAGAGCTCACAGTTGTTCGGGACGGTGACGAGTTCACTGAAACGCTTGAATTAGGTGGCACAGACTAGCATTACACTAGGGGCATGCAAAATATTAGTGACCTGGTTGATGGGTCAAAAATTGCTCGTGCCTTAGTCATAGCTGCCCACCCTGACGATATCGATTTCGGTGCGGCTGCTACCGTTGCCGCCCTCACTGATGCCGGGGTGGATGTGACTTACTGTTTGGTTACATCGGGCGACGCCGGTGGTTTTGAGCTGGATCATTCACGCGAGGCAATGGTGGCTCGGCGCGAACGCGAACAGCGCGATGCCGCGGCTGTAGTAGGTGTTAGTGATGTCAGGTACCTAAAGTATTTAGACGGCTATGTCGAACCCAGCCATGAGCTTATCAGCGATCTGGTGGGACTGATGCGCCAGATACAACCTGATGTGGTAATCACACAGCATCCGCAACGTAATTGGGAACGATTGCAGTCTTCCCACCCTGATCACCTGGCAGTGGGGGAGGCGACAGTTCGTGCTGTATATCCGGCAGTAGAAAACCCATTTGCTTATCCTGCACTGAAGCATTTACCGGCGTTTCGGATTCACCAGGTGTGGATGATGGCGGCTCCGGCAGAGTTAGTCAATCTGCGCATTGACGTTACCGACTACGTGGAAGATAAGCTTGGTGCGCTGCATAAGCACTTTTCACAGCACCCAGATCCGACAGCGATGGATGAAAGAGTTCGAAGTGCGCTTGCCGCAAATCATCCAGACGAGGGGCGTGGGGCGGAAGTATTCCACCAGGTCTCTGTCAACGACCTGACAACGTTTGCTGGTTTTTAGTCGTGAAGCGGCATCTCAACCAGTGCGGTGCCCGAAGGCGTTTCCGACCCGGTTTGCGGTTCCACGGTAACCCACAGTAACTCGTATGCGTTGACGCCGCGGAACTGGACTTCGTCATTTTCCAGTTCTTCGGCCGTGTAGGTGTCAACAGAAACCACTGAGCCACCCGGTTCTTCAAAGAGCCACACTTGGTAGCGTTCATTTTCGGCTAGTTCCGGTACACCGTCACTAAATGTCAGGTAGGCGACATCTTCGGCCTCGGAAATATGTCCGGTAACCGTGCTATCGTCCATTTCGGCTTCAGTGGTGACGGTGTCGTCAGCGTCATCCACGGTACTGCGGATTCGCTGGTCTCCTGTATTCAAAAAGATAATAGCGACAATGACGGCAACCACGAGAAAGACACCGATGAGAATAAACATCGTGCGGCTGCGCCGTTGTTGTTCTGGGTCTTCTTCAACCTCGTAGTCTTCTACGCCTTCAATAAATCCAATGCCCACATTTTGTTCTGGAAGCTGGTCTAATACGGCGTCTAGCAGGTGAGCCGGTGGATGGGCTGATACGCGACGAAACGCCCAGGTGAGCATCCGCTGGAACAGGGCTTGACGGGCTCGTAGTTGTGCAGCGACGTCGCGGTCTTGCCGGTTGATCCAAGCTTCCACGGCTACCGCATCGTCATCATCTAGAGCCTGTAGTGCATTCAGGGTAGCTAGCTCTGCGCCCAAACCAACCTGTAGATCGGTTTCGATGTCATCGGAGAACGCTGCGGTTTGACCGCCAGTTGAAGATAATGAACCGGTAACGTGGGTGGTCAATAACGGGTCGTTTTCCGGACTAGCACCGCCGGAAATTTCCGAGAGATAATGCCGAGTCAACCGGATAGTGGCATCACGCAGTCGTGATTTCAGCACCGGTAGTGCCACTTCGAGTTCTTCGGCGACCTCATCCACGGTGCGGCCACCCAACCACACGGTGGTTAAAGCTAAAGCTTGAGCGTCGGTTAACGGCTGCAGTTCAGTGAGCCGTTCAGCGATAGCTTGCATGCGGGAAACGGTTGCCACGTCTTGAGCTTCGGGACGCTGGTAACGACCTGTTTGCTGGGCAATAGAATTGATCCAGGCCACCACGGTGCGGTCACGGGCTATCTCATCGGCATGATCCACGTTGAAATCAAACGTGAAATGCGGAGCCTGGCGCCACAGCGAGGTATAGGCATCCGTGGTCGCTTGTAGCGCATCGTGTTCGATGGGAAAAAGCGCGGTAAGCATGCCAAATACTTGCGGCGAAGTGACATCATAGAGTGCCGCGAAGGCAGCGGTGTCATTATCGCCGGTTAACTTTAACAGCTGGGCTGGACCCGGAGTTTGTGTTTCCATCACTGCTAGCTTAGGACCACTTCACGCCCCGAGCACTCCGGCACGCCCTAGCATTGGCTAACAGTCTGAAAATTCATGTTGCCGCCAGGCCTCATAGAGCACGATGGAGGCGGTGTTTGCCAAATTCAGTGAGCGACGACCTGATTGCATGGGTAAATAGACCGTTTCGGTGATGGCTTCGTCGGTAAGGACGGTCTGTGGTAACCCCACGGATTCCTTGCCAAAGACCAGGACATCACCGGGCTGATAGGCGATGGTGTCGTAGCGTAGTCGGCCGTGGCCGGTGAAGGCGAATACCCGGGTAGGCTGTAGCGCTTGCCAGGCAGCGGCCAAATTCCGGTGAACAGCCACTACCGCTAAATCATGGTAGTCCAGACCGGCACGGCGCAGATGTGCATCGTGGAAATTGAAGCCCAGCGGTTCTACCAGGTGCAATTCGGCGCCTGTAACAGCCGCTAAGCGTATAGCGTTGCCGGTGTTTCCGGGGATTTCGGGTTCGTGAAATAAGATACGAAATGGTGGGTTCATAGTGTGGTTAAGAGTCGTCCCATGGTGGTGCGGTCGACAACGTTATAGTTACCGGTGCCGATGAAAAATTTGATGTCACGTACGGCGTCCATAATAGAAGCCGGAACCTCGGTGAGGCCCAGGGTGTTCAGCGAATCTGTGGCCTGAATAGTCGGAGCGTGCGGGGTATCAGAGAAGACGACGACGAAGCCGCCAACCTGGCAGTTTGGTAGCAGCCGTTGTAGCCCAAACACCGAATCGGTGAGGTCGGCTAATGCGACGCGTTTGCGTCCGATCAGCTCGGTACCGTTGAACTGATACACATCCGGTGGCGCGTATTGCACCTCAAGCACCGCAGCTTTATTGCCACCCAGAACCACGGTGTCCAGCACCTGACGGCGTGCCAGTTTAACCCCATGAAAAATTCGGACGGCCGGCAGGCTAGGAACCACACGGTCTTGTAGCACTTGTGAAAGCTGGGCGTGCATGGCATGCCGCTTGCCGCCAAAGAGCCTTTTGGGCAGTTGTCCGTGCACCACCCGTTGAGCTGTTGGCGAATCTACGCTGATAGGTGGTTTGGCGGAGATGTGTATTGGTCCCTCAGCAAGCGGTGGCACATAGCGCGCCGGCACAACCTGCGGTGTCTGCTTTGCCGAATAGTTCCGCGGAGACGGTGCCGGCGGAGGTTCCGGGCGTGAGTCAAGCTCAGAAAGTTGTTTCCAAGCTTTGGTGATTTCATCAAAGCGTGCTGCGTCACCGCCCCGATCCGGGTGATGTTTTTTCGCTAAACCAAGATAGGCTCGACGGATTTGTTTTTCCGTTGCTGAGCGGCTGACCCCGAGTACCTGATAGGGGTCTAAGCGGTTACCTTGATTGTCTGACACGACCCACATTCTACCCATGCTGATCTAAACTGGTGGACATGACCCGAATTTATCTAGACCATGCAGCCACCACGCCGGTGCGTTCCACGGCGTTGGACGCGTTTGTCGCTCAAGCACAACGTAACGGTAACGCTTCGGCCCTGCATTCTGCTGGCCGAAGCGTTAAATTGCATGTTGAAGATGCCCGCGACCAACTGGCCGCCACCCTGGCGGCTGACCCCACAGAAATTCTTTTTACCGCAGGTGGTACCGAAGCGGATAATTTGGCGCTCAAGGGCTTATATTGGGCTAATCAACCCAATGACGTCATCATTGCCACTGGAATTGAACACCCGGCCGTGCTGGAAACACTCGACTGGTTGGAGGCCCACGAATCGGCCACGGTAGCCTACGTGGACGTCACACCGGAGGGTTTTGTGGATGTGGACGCCTGGCAGGACGCACTGCAGCAATATCGCGGCCGGATTGCTGTGGCCACACTGATGTGGGCCAATAACGAAATTGGCACCATCCAACCCATTGTTCAGATCGCCCAGCTTTGCCAGGCTGAGGGCGTGGATTTTCACGTTGACGCTGTCCAAGCGTTCGGAGCCGTGCCCATTACCTTTGGCCAAGGTATTACTACCATGGCCATCTCGGGCCACAAGATTGGCGCTCCCGTGGGCATTGGAGCACTTTTGGTACGCCGAGATGCCAAACCAACTCCGGTACTGCACGGTGGAGGCCAGGAACGCGAGATTCGCTCCGGTACAACCGCCGATGCCCTTATTGCAGCGTTTGCTGCCGCTGCAGTTGAGGCGCACACCAACTTAACTACCGAAGCTGCACGCCTGGCTGGATTGCGGAACCAATTGCTTGCGGCGATACAACGCGATATCCCCGAAGCAAAGCTTCAAGGTCCTGCCAACATGGATTATCGGCTGCCAACGAACGTGCACTTTTCTTTTGCCGGGGCAGAGGGTGACTCGTTATTATTTGGGTTGGACATGGCTGGCATCGAATCATCTACGGGTTCGGCGTGCAATGCGGGAGTATCACGACCGTCTCATGTTGTCTTGGCAACCGGCCAAGATGAAGCAGCCGCCCGTTCCACCCAGCGGTTTTCCCTGGGACACACGACGACGCAAGAAGATATTGACGCGGTGATAGCGGCACTGCCTGGTATATACCGGGCGGCAGCGGATGCCGGAATGGCAGCGCAAATGTCGTCTATCCGAACCGCGAATTCGCACCGATAAACGGGGAGAATACTATGAAAAAGTTGAAGGTTTTGGCAGCAATGTCAGGCGGTGTTGACTCGGCTGTGGCTGCCGCACGGGCAGTTGAAGCTGGCCACGACGTCGTCGGAGTCCATCTGGCACTGTCTCGAATGCCCGGCACATTGCGCACCGGTTCACGCGGTTGCTGCACCATCGAAGATGCCTCTGATGCTTGGCGTGCCTGCGAAAAATTAGGCATCCCCTACTACACCTGGGACTTCTCTGAACGCTTCCAAGAAGAAGTCGTCGATGATTTCATTGCCGAATACGCCGCCGGACGCACTCCGAACCCATGTATGCGGTGTAATGAGCGCATCAAATTCGCCGCGCTGCTAGAACGTGCGCTGGCGCTAGGATTCGATGCCGTAGTAACCGGACATTACGCCAAGGTCATCGAAAACGAACGCGGGGAGCTGGAGCTGCATCGTGCCGCCGATGACGCTAAAGACCAATCGTATGTGTTGGGTGTGCTTACTGCCGAACAGCTGAAACACTCAATGTTTCCGCTAGGTGACACCCCATCCAAGGACATGGTACGTGCCGAGGCAGAAGAACGCGGCCTTTCGGTGGCGCAAAAACCAGACTCCCACGATATTTGCTTTATTCCCGATGGTGACACCCGCGGTTGGTTGGAAGAAAAAATCGAGATGTCCGATGGGCCCATTGTGGATACCGAGGGCGATGAGGTCGGTACACACCCGGGTGCTCAGGCCTTCACCATCGGTCAGCGCCGCGGTTTAGGTATCGGCAAACCTGCCGGTGACGGTAAACCACGATTCGTTTTGGAAATCCGGCCGAAAGATAACACAGTGGTGGTTGGCTCACGCGATATGCTCGCCGTCGACCGGATAACAGGCATCCGCCCTTCATGGGCAGGAGCCCCGATCGCTGAGGAATCTACCGGTGAATGGTTTAGTTGCCACGTCCAGGTTCGCGCTCACGCAGAACCGGTGCCAGGACGCGCCCGTGTAACCACCGGTGACGTCGATGGTACTACCGCTGTGGTATGGGAAATGGAACTTGATGACACCATCCAAGGTGTTGCCCCCGGTCAGACCGCTGTGGTCTATCAAGGAACCCGGGTACTTGGTCAGGTGACCATCCATAAGTCGATCAACGCTGAACGCTTGGCACACGTCTAAACTAGGGACTATGAATTACGACTCCAAGGCGTCTTCCTTGACGGGGACCACTGATCCGGCAATTTTTCAAGAGCTGCTTTCCATTCGCTCCAGCATTGACAATATCGATGCCACCCTGGTGTATCTGCTGGCTGAACGATTTAAATGCACCCAGAAGGTCGGTCGGCTTAAAGCTGAACACGACTTGCCGCCATCGGATCCGGAGCGTGAAAAGGCCCAGATTAAGCGGTTACATTCGCTTAGCGAAGACGCTGAATTGGATCCGGAGTTTGCGGAGAAATTTTTGAACTTCATCATTGAGGAAGTCATCCGTCACCACAAGGCGATCTCGCAGGAGCAGCAGTGACGCACCCGGTTGCGGTGGTTGACGGCACATTTGCTGGCACTGATCTGCACGCCGTCTATAAGCTTCAACTGGAAGAACTCGGCTCACCCAATATTCCGGCCTTGGCGGAGTTGCCACACGTGGGACCGCATGCAACCGGATTAGGAAAGCTAGCGGCGAATCTGGGTATGCCTATCGAGCGGCGTTCCTATGGGTGGCAGTTACAGCATGGTCACCGTATTTCTTCAGCTGATCAATTGCGGGCCATCTCGCACCGGGACAGTGTTATTCAAGCCCTGGCTGATGTGGCAGCCGGTGACGACGTCCCCGCTGTGTCAGTGCGTCTACTTGGACCCGTAACGGCCATGACTGCCGGGTGGCTACCATCTGGTCAGCGCATTATCCGTGATCCGGCAGCACGCGCCGATATAGTAGATGCCTGGGCCGAAGCCGCTGGGGCACTTATTGAGCGCATCAGATCCGTTACCGGGGCAGCAACCACCCTGATAGTCCAGGAACGTGATGCGGCACAAGCGGTAAACGGGCGCATCCAGACTGCCTCGGGTGCTGGATTTGAACGGTCGCTGGATACCGCCGAAATACGGTCGTATTGGCAAGCCATTGCTGACCAAGATGCGGTTATGCTCTTTGATGTTTCGCCCCAATTGCAGGATACCGCAGCAGAAATCTGTGGGGTGACTATGGACTGGCCCCAAGGGCGCAGCCATGCCACAGAGCACGTCTGGGAACTCGTCGATGGGCTAGTCCGGGCTGAAACCCCCGTTGGGCTCCAACTTGAACAACACGGCGACCCGCACCGGGATGCTGAACAACGCATCCGGCAGTACTTGGATTGGGGTCTGGCCTCTGAAGGCCTTGAATACGTCCGACTGTTGCATCGTTTCGATGCGGCAACTGAGGCACAGGCTGGTCCGGGGCTACATTGGTTGAGTCTGTGTGCCCAACACGCCGGTCAATACGTGGCTAGCCTGTAGCATAAACCATACTTAGAGGCGTCCGGCGGCTTTGAGCCGTAAATACATGTCTCCAACGGCGGTAGGCAGATCTTGTGGCTGTGCTTGGACAACATCGGCGCCGTACCGATTTAACAGACGTACCATTTTGCGATTGCGCAACTTTTGTGCCTCGGCACTGGCAGCAATAAACGCGTCATCGGAGGTGTCACGTTGTTGGGCCATGTCTTCAAGCTCTGGATCTGCCACGGCTGCAATCACCACGGCATGCCGCTGTGTCAGTACCGGCAGAATGGGGATCAGTCCTTCTTCGATGGCCGCGGAATCCAGCGGTGTTACCAAAACCAGAAACGCCCGTTGTCGGCTAATATGGGCAATTTCCGGTGGCAGCAGTGACCAATCGGCGGCTAGCAGGCGGGGAAAAATTTTCGATAAGGCCGTAGATATGCGGTATAGCAGTGGTCCCTTATCCTCCGATGAAGACCGGGATCGGATTGCTTGATCCAGGGTTACAAGATCCACCCGATCACCGCCGGCATTGGCCAAAGCAGACATGAATAAGGCTGCCTCAATACCTGCATCAAAGCGTGTTTCATCGCCGACGCGAACAGCTGAGGCCCGCGATGCATCCAAAACCACTACGACACGCCTATCGCGCTCTGGACGATAGGTGCGCACAATTAAGTCAGTAGCTCGGGCTGAGGCTCGCCAATCAATGGTTCGTACGTCGTCACCACGGACATATTCACGCAAGGAGTCAAACTCGTGTCCCGCACCCGGGGTGTGTACTGCTGAGCGACCTTCAATTTCGCGAAGCTGATTGATCCGGGAGGGTAATTGTCGACGCGAACGAAACGGCGGGACCACCGTAACGTCACCGTCAGAATCGTGGGTGTACTGACGTCCTCCGAATCGCAATGGGCTAACGCAACGCACCGTGAGTTTGTGGCTACGTACGGTGCCTCGCCGGGAAGGGGTAAGCACACTAGTAAATCGTTGGGTCGCCCCTGGGACAATGTCCATGCGATGTATCGGTTGTGGATCGTTGGCCTGTGGCTGCCAACCGTCTCGTATCTGTCCGTGTATACGGCGGCTGGAGGTGTTAGTCAGTTCCACCCATACTTCTAGTGGTTCTGCTAGGCGAACTTGCTTATTTTCACTGCGTACAATACTTACCTTCCGCGGGGAAGGAGTGAGCACAATATCGACCAAAAGCACTAGCGCGAGCGTTCCCACAATGGCAAAGACGGTTACCCAGCTGGGCCATAACACCATGGGAATGAACCCGGCGATAGCCAGTAGTACAAAGCGGAAGGAAATGAACATTACCGCGGCACCGCAACCGTTGCCAATAAACCTTGCAGCACCTGATCGACGTCGACGCCGTCCATTTCGGCTTCGGGACGCAGTGCCACACGGTGGCGCAAACACGGTAGCAGCAGAGCTTGGACGTCGTCGGGGGTGATAAAGTCACGGCCCATCAGCCAAGCCCAAGCTTTAGACGTTTTCATCAGTGCTGTAGAACCACGCGGCGAAACCCCGGTTTGTAGCGAGGGCGAGGTTCTGGTGGCCTGAACTAAATCCACAATATATGCCAACACATCCGGCGAAGTTTTGACCTGCGCAACTTCTTCCCTGGCCTCCCGGACGGTGGTCTGATCAGCTACCGGATGTAATCCGGCATCGCCTAGTCTGGTTGGATTGAACCCAAAAGCGTGACGGTTTAAGATTTCTATTTCTTCCTTGCGACCCGGAAGACCCAGTCTAACTTTGAGCATAAACCGATCCAACTGGGCTTCTGGCAACGGGTAGGTGCCCTCATATTCAATGGGGTTCTGTGTGGCAATGACCATGAACGGCTCTGACAGGGGATAGGTGGTACCGTCCACTGAAACCTGGTGTTCCTCCATGGCTTCTAATAGTGCTGCCTGAGTTTTAGGTGGGGTTCGGTTGATCTCATCTGCCAGCATGAGGTTGGTGAATACGGGGCCCTGCCGAAATTCAAAATCTGAGGTGGAGGCATCAAAAATCAGTGAACCTGTCACATCCCCGGGCATAAGATCCGGAGTAAACTGCACACGGGCATTTTGCAGATCCATCGCTTCCGACAGGCTGCGTACCAGCAGTGTTTTGGCAACTCCTGGTACACCTTCCAATAAGACATGACCTTCGGCAAGCAGCCCAATCAATAACGACGTGACGGCATGATCCTGGCCCACAACGGCCTTGGCAACTTCTACCCGGACATCATTGAGTGCAGGATGGGCAGTGTGGTTCACTTATGACTCCTTTGTTGGTGCTGTGAAACGATCACGCACCTGTTGTTCGAGCTGTTGTAGCTGCTGTGCCCATGTGACGAATTGCTCAGCGGTGAGCCGTTGGGCAGGCGGGGTATACAACTGGTGCAGTTCAGCGACGGGACGGTCTAATTGTTTGGCAGTCTCTGCCAAAATGGCTTGTGGTCGGGTTTCGTTGCCCAACTGCAGCAGCCTAGCCAGTCGTGCCAGACTGGCCTGCTGCAGAATGCTGATGGCATGTGCATAATGCGTTGCTTTGGCATACATACGGCCGCGACCCACTGTGGTCTCGGCAGCCGATACCTCAGCGGGTAAAGGCTCGGTAATGACCGGGCCACTGCGGCGTCCGATATAAAATAGGGCGATACCTGTGACGATGACAGCCCAGACGATGCTCATACGCACCCAATCGGGCAGTTGAACCGGCGACAGTTCACCGTCGCGGTCTGGGTCTAGGCTGAAGTCCGGTTGAAACCAGATGACCGTATCAGTGCGGCCTAGCGCCCAGGTTGCCAGGGTGGCTGTGCCATTATCGTAGAGGCCAGCATTAGACAGCATCTGCCAGTCGGCAAAGATAATTGAACCATCAGCTGTTTGTGCATAGGCGTATAACTGCGAGCCGTCGTCATCTATCAGGAAACAGCCTTGGGCGTCATCGTCTAAGGCCACACCTGATCGCACTGCGGCAATATCCCCTGCTTCTTTAGCGGCTTGGAGCTGACAAGAGTCTTTAGCTTCAAGACGTTCGACCACCGGTACGCCAGTAATTTCGTCGACACCTTCAACAAGGTGGCGCAGCTGCTGTTCGGAAACACCGGCAAATACGCGTTGATCCGCCGGGACAAGATCAGCCAGTTCATCTAATCGTGTATACGAGGCGTTAGCCATGGCGCTATTTTTATCGTGGAAGACCACCGTGGCATCCGGGTGGCGGTCTAGCTCAGCGCGCAACTGCGACATTGACTGAGCTGGCTGAACCCCAATACCCTGATCTTCAAGCACACTAGTAATACCGGCGGCCCCGTGAGTTGTTTTATCATCAATTCCAAGAGTGCCTTCGGTGCGTTCGGGTTGAAGAGCTAACCAGATCATGACGGCTAGCCACAATAACACCACCAGGACAACGATAATAATGAGCCCGTATTTTCGACGCGAAGCTAGATTCATCGGGGTATCAACCTGGCCGGATCCATCTGCGGGTCTGGGGTTTGTGGCTGGGCGTTTTGGGTGGCCTGAGCCAGGTGTAGCATGGCCGTAACGGCGTCTCGGCTGGGTGTGCTGCCGCCATAGACAATCTGATTAAACTGCGATGACGCAGCGTAAATATCTTCGCGGTGTCCCGGCAGCACAGCGCCCAATGACCAGCCAAAGCTCGTGGCTGTGGTTGACGGCGTCACATCTACCAACTTGCGCTGTTGGGCAAGGCGAACCATGAACCTGTAGGCATGGATGTAGGCCTGGTCCAGTTGGCCGGCCTCCAGGTAGCTTTGTGCCTGGGCAAAATACTGTTCAGCCGAGACTGTCGGGTCTACCAGGTGTTCATCATCGTCGACGGCATCCGGGCTCACTGAAGGACGGAAATACCGGATGAGCACAAATATCACCACGCCCACCGCCAAAACTAGCAGTATTTGAATGACCACACCGCCTGTCCCTGAGGCATCTACATTGACACCCAATGCATCATCGAGCCAGCGAAGAAACCTGTCCCAGATACTGATGGCGTCATCCACATCATAAGAATCGATACGTTCATCCAATAGCCGCCGGGCTTCGTCGTCGTCGGGGGTCCATGGGCTCATCGATACGGCCCTGCCGGATTTGGCGGACTCTGTGGAGGCTGATAGCCCTGTGACCACGGGCCAGGCTGCTGCAGTCCAGTGGCGTGGCGTCCTGGGATCAGGTCATTGGTGCTATCACTGGCATTGGGCTGTCGATCTACTGAAGTATCAAAACGGTCAGTAGTGGTCCTGGTAGCTTGTTGTGCGGCGATTTGTTGGAACTCTAAACCAAGGCCCTCTTTACGGAAACGGTAATCGAAATAGAAGAAAATCGAGATTAACAAACCCATATTTAAGATGATGAAGCCAATAAGCGAAGAAACTGTGGAGGTGACCAGGTTAAGCACCAGCATACCGGTATTGACCTCCGCTTCAGTGCCCAACGATGTCATAACGAAAGCGGAAACGAAACTAAAGGGTGTGGCGATTACTGCCCAGACAGTGAGCAGGATAACGACAAATAGCAATGTGATACCCAAAGTGCGCCAGAAGTGACCACGAGTCAGGCCCCAAGAACGACGAAGCGCTGCAAACACCCCGATGTTTTCAATGACCATGGCGGGCATCACCAAGCAAAACCGGATAAAGAAAAAACTACCAATGATCGCCGGTATCGCCAGGGTTACCAGGCTGCCCAAAAGGACACCAATAATTGTACCGACGTTATTTGCACCGGTATCCGGGAGAGTTACGGAAGTAACGAAGGAGAATAGTAGCATAAGAGCAATGCTCAAGGTAACGATAACTACGATACCTGCTGCCATAAGTAAAAATAACAGGATTATGCGGCCCCATTGACCACGTAAGAGTCGAAAGCCCTGGCCTAATAAGGTTTTCATGCCCACTGCACCGCGGGCCACCATGGTTGAGAACATCCCCCAACTAAACGTTTGTCCTAAAAACAGTAGCGCTAGGGATAAAAAACTAGTCAGTAAAGACCAGACGAGTGTTTGAGAGATCAAACTATCAAGTTCGCCATAGAGATTTATCCAATCGCCGGTTAACGACCTTGTGAAAAAAAAGTCGCTGGTGGCGGATAGCAGAGCGGAGATGGACCCAAAAATTAAGGCTGCCCCGAAAAATAAGCCGGGCGACTGCCGTAACATGGCAAACATCGAGGTGAAATAATCGCCGAGACCTAAGGGGCGTAACGGTAAAGTACCGGGTTGGGGGACCGGCATATAAGGGGAGTTGGCCGGTGGTGGATAGCTCGCCTGCCCTGGATGGTTCCCCTGTGGGTTCCAGCCGTATGAGCCACCCTGATATGGGCCGGGTTGTCCAGGATATGGGTTACCTGGTCCGTAGTATGACATGGGTTCCTCTAAGGTCGGTATGTCCGGGTTCTCATATACTGTATTTGTCGCCCCGTTAGTAGACCAAAGTCTAGCCACGTGAGATACCGGTCGCGGCATAATTTCGCCGCGATGTCCCTAAATGCCACGATAAAATATGTCACAGGGACTTGTCCGGTATGCTTTAGCCAGGTAATTACTATGTCAAGCGCCCGGGAAGGAACACGGTTGAAGACCAAAGTATTAGTGGTTGACGACGACGAAGCGTTAGCCGAAATGATCGGGATCGTGCTCAACAACGATGGTTTTGAAACCTATTTTTGTTACGACGGCGGGGATGCCAATGACATGTACCGCAGCGTTCGCCCCGATCTGGTGCTGCTAGATCTGATGTTACCCGGCAAGGACGGTATCGAGATACTGCGCGACCTGCGTAAAGAATCTGACACCCCGGTAGTCATGCTTACTGCGAAATCTGAAACTGCCGACGTCGTCCGTGGTCTGGAAGCAGGTGCTGACGATTACGTACCAAAACCGTTCAAACCCGCCGAACTTGTTGCTCGTGTTCGAGCCAGACTGCGTGAGACTGACACGAAAGACTCTGAGACACTGCAAATCGCCGACCTAACCATTGATGTCGCCGGCCACGAAGTGACCCGCGATGGCGAAAGTCTGAGCCTTACACCACTGGAATTCGACCTCCTAGTGGAATTAGCTCGCCGACCCGGTCAAGTGCTGACTCGTGAAGAACTGCTTGAAGAAATCTGGGGATACCGGCATCAGGGTGATGCCCGGTTAGTTAATGTCCATGTGCAGCGCTTGCGCGCCAAAGTCGAAAAAGATCCAGACAATCCCGAGGTGATTCTCACCGTGCGCGGCGTCGGATATAAAGCTGGCTAAACCATGTCCACCGACGTCGTTCTTCCCACAGACCCGATAGCCGAACAGCCCAAGCGATCCTGGATAAGACGTATGTTTGCCCTGATCGATCGGGCCCGTCGGCGTTTCGTACGCGAATGGGATTCTTCGATGTCGCTGCGAACCGCAGTGATTGCTGCGGCAGCCACCATCATTGGTTCATTATTCTTAGCCTTTTTTCTGACCCAGCAAATCACCAATGGGCTGTTTCAGTCACGGTTTAATCAGGTGCAGGCCGAAGCCAACCATGCATTGCAGCAAACCCGCCAGGTATTTGAAAATGCGGCTACTGCAGACGAAGATTCCACCACCTCGCTGGTGGCAGATACCTTACGCCAGCTGACCACCGATGACACAGCGTTTGCCCGCGACTTTTTACTGGTCCCGTTGGAGGCCGACGATAATCTCTACGTCGGTTCGATGAGTTCTGGTGGTGCTACCGAACAACTGATCACCGATGATCTTGCTGAACAGGTATCTTCTGGTAGCGGCATCTATTACCAGTCCATTTCGCTACCGGATGCCGGATCGACACAACCGGGATTGGCCTTTGGCACCCAGGTTGTACTGCCACCGGGTAACTACTATGCGTTATATTTCATTTACGACCTATCCGATGTACAAGCCACCATTGACTACCTGCTCAATGTCTTATTGGTGGCCGGGGTGGTACTGGTCATCATGAACATTGGTATCGCATTGTGGGTGACACACTCTGTGGGAAAGCCGATCCAGCAGGCAGCTCAAACAGCCGAATGGTTATCATCAGGGGATTTGTCGGTGCGCATGGATGTCAAACGTACCGATGAGATCGGCTCGCTTTCGGAATCATTCAATAAGATGGCCGACAACATTCAAGACCAGATCACCCAGCTGGCCGATCTATCCCAGATTCAACAACGATTCGTATCTGATGTCTCGCACGAGCTGCGTACTCCACTGACCACTGTTCGGATGGCTTCCGAGGTCCTTTATGAATCTCGTAACGAACTGGACCCGGTACTGCGGCGCTCTACAGAGCTGATGCATCACCAAGTCGAACGGTTCCAAGCGCTACTAGCTGACCTCTTGGAGATTTCTCGTTTTGATGCTGGGGCTGCAGAAGTATCCTGGGAGAAAACCGACCTGTTACACTTAGCCGCCGATGTTGCTTTAACTGCCCAGCCACTAGCCGATGAAACGGACACACAATTATCCATTGTGGCAAAAGGCGACTCGTTTACTGCTGAAGTTGATTCCCGTCGAATCGAACGTATTTTACGCAACCTAGTTAATAACGCCATCGAACATGGCGAATCCCAACCGGTCGACGTAATTTTGCAAGCAGACGATACAGCAGTCTCAATTGTGGTACGTGATCACGGTATGGGCATGTCCGAAGAACATCTGCAACACGTCTTCGATCGGTTCTGGCGTGCCGACCCTGCTCGCACGCGAACTACCGGAGGCTCTGGTCTTGGTCTGGCTATTGCAGTAGAAGATACCCGGTTGCATCACGGCGTGATCGACGCCTGGGGCAAGTTATCGCAGGGCTCAGCCTTTCGTGTCACCCTACCGCGGGTTTCAGGCACCGAGCTTTCCGGGGAGCCACCGCTGCCCCTTCCTCCCGAATATGACCGGGCAAAACGCATCGCGCCACGTGACGTGGATGCTACCGTATCCGATACCTCCCAATCTGCAGTATTCGACCGAGTAACAGAACAGCACCTATACCAGCCCAGAGGCGACCATCCATGAGGTGCAGACGCCTATTGCGATCGCTGATTGCTGGTATCTGTGTAGCGATAACTCTTGCCGCATGCGCCAGCATTCCGCAGTCCGGTAAAGTCGGTGAATCTGACCAACTAGCCGACGTCGATCAGGACGTTGCCTACACGTTTAACCCAGCCGGCCCCGCCCAAGATGCCACTCCAACCTCGATTATCAACGGCTTCATCCTGGCCGCCACCGGCATTCAAGGCGACTTTTCTACTGCCCGCGAGTTCCTCACCGACTCTGCGGCCAACGATTGGGACCCGCACGCCCAAACCACTATTTATACCGGTAAACCGATCGTTGATTCCACCAACGACAATGATTACAACGTGGAATTGTCATCGGTTGGTTCACTGGATAACAGCGGGGTTCTAGAACTGGCCGATGACGGCGAAACTAAAGAATTTGAATTCAGCCTGGTTCAGGTTGACGGGCAATGGCGTATTGACGAAGTTCCTGACGGCATCAGCTTGGACTCGGCCCAGTTCCGGGCCCTATTCAACACCCAAACGCTGTATTTTTACGATCCAAGCTATTCATATGCCGTACCCGATGTGCGTTGGCTACTAAACACCTCAGACCAAACCGTGGCGATAGTCAATGCGCTGCTGGATGGTCCGGCTGACTACCTTGACGGGGCTGTGGTGTCTGCATTTTCCTCCGATGCCGATTTGTTAGGCAATACCATCCCCGTCTCTGCATCTACCGCCCAGGTGGATTTCACTGATGAAACGTTTCAGGATACATCTGAGCTAACTCGTCATCGCATGCAACAACAGCTGGAATTGACTTTAGAGCGCTACCCGGGGATCGCCGATGTGACGATGACCGAGGAACGCTCGGTGTTAGAACTCGATGAACCTCCACAGGATTTTGTATCGGTAGATAGTACCGTGACGACGGGAAACACTCAGGTAGGTATTGACCCTGATAGTGATCAGCTGGTTGCCTACGAAGCCAATTCAATGAGTCCGTTATCCGGTTTTCCTAACGTTTCCAACTTAGAACCCCTCGATCCTACGATGAATCGAAAACGCACCGCGGCCGCATTTGTCAATGCCGACCGGGATACGCTCTATGTGGCTAATGATTCACCGCAAACGTATGAAATCGCTACCGGGACTGAGCTGATTGCGCCTTCAATTGATGTTCATGACTGGGTATACACAGCTACCGACGGCAACACTATTATTGCTGCCAAAACTGCTCGGACCGGACAAGTAACAGAAATTAATCATCCTTGGGCCGACCAAGATGTAGAAATTACAGCACTGCGCATCTCTCCTGAAGGGACCCGTGCTGCAGTAGTGGTAACGCCCCAAGATGGCCCGGCACAATTATATTTAGCTGGGATTATTCGCGACGAAGATGGTCAACCCCAGGCTTTAGGCAACACGTTTAAGCTTCAGACCGATGAACCCCCAAATCAGGTGGCTTGGTACTCCACTGCCGAAGTGCTTGCTGGCAGAGTATCAAAACGTGAGCGTGTAGAACTGGAGCTGGTCGGATTTACTGGCCCATCGGTGAGTTTCAAACCCATGCTTGGTATGGTCAACTTCTCCACCGGTGCTGGTAATGTTTACGCCGAAACCGAAGACAGCGTTTATTTGCGAGTTGGCAATAATTGGCGAGCCCAACCGGAGGCCGCCACCCAGTTATCTTATCCAGGCTGATATTCACAAACCAACCTGCCAGACCACATAGCGCAGCAAGGTTAAGGCACACTGATGGCATGAAAGCGTTGCTACACGGCCTGGATGCGTTGTTTACGTCGACCACCGCCAAAACACTGGCAGGTGCCTGGCGCGGTATGAGCAATTTAATTTTGCCTAATCCGTGCGTGCTATGCACCTGGTCTGATGCAGTAGAACATCAATTGTGTTTACGGTGTAGGACACTACTGAAAGACCAACACCGTCAAATTATTCAGGCCCAGGACTATGCCGATGGCCTACCGATAAACTTGGTGACGGGCCAGGCACTGCCGGTATTTGCCTCGTCGTTATATACCGATCAAATGGCGAGAGTTTTATTGCAATTTAAAGATCACCAGTGCATACGGCTTGCCGGTTTTTTGCGACCCATTATGTATCGCACCATGCAGTATGCAGCAGATTATTTGCAGGAACCATATTATCGGCTGATGCCGATACCTGCATCGTCCAGTAGTATGCGCAAGAGGGGCTATAACCCAGTAACAGTTATGTTGCCTAAGCCGCTTCCCGCAACGCTTATCTACGATGCAAAAACACTCAAGATCCGATGGCATATGCTGCACCATGCATCGCATCGTGGAACAGGCAGCCAGAGGCGACGTGCAGCCTCAAAGGGAAAGTTCCGTCTGGCTACCAACCACCAAGCACCTGCTGAACCAGTAATTTTAGTTGACGACGTCTTGACTACCGGAGCTACCATCGCGGCGGCGGCTAGAACCCTAGAAACAGCTGGCTTTGATGTGGTTGCTGCCGTTGTTATTTCAGCAGTTATGCCCCGGAGTTAATCGAAATCACAGTAGGTCTGTGTTAAAACTTATCCTGGCGGCCTGCAACGGGTACCATAGGGATGACCAGTGTGGCGGCGGAATAGCACAAGACAGATCTTCGTGTTTCGTCGCTACCGTTATTGTTCTAAGTACACGAGGAGGATTTGATGGCACTAGACATCAATTACCTGGCCCGCGATACGGATCTGTCGGATGATTTTCGTTCGTATGTTGAAGAGAAATTTGACAAGATCTCATCATTGACCGAACAAGCACAGCGTCTGGAGGTCAAGCTTGTATCTCGTGAATCGCACACTGGAGCTTCCGGAATGGTGACAGCAGAAATTACTCTGCACTCGCCACGTAACGTCGTTCGTTCTGAAGCCAATAATAATGACAAGCAGGTTGCTTTCGACCATGCTTTTGCTCGGCTCCAGGAGCGGTTGCGTCGTCTACGCGAACGCGCAAAGAGCGGTCATCGGCGTCCTTCGGTACAGGAAATTACTCAAAACTTTTCTCCGGTACCGTCTGACGTATCGCTTGTTGAAGAAGTCTTGGAACAACAAGCTGCCGAAGCCCAGGAACAAGCAGAACAAGAACGCTTGGAACAAAACGGTGACATACCGGTCACCATTCGTCGGAAAGTCTTTCCCACCCAGAAGATGACACTGGACGATGCCATCGACAACATGGAATTGGTAGGCCACGATTTCTACCTTTTCATTGATGAAGAAACCGAACTTCCCTCTGTTGCTTATCGTCGTCGTGGTTGGTCCTACGGTGTGATCGCCATGGGGGACGAACCCTCGGAAACCATCCGCGATTATCGCCAAGCTGAAGCATAAAGCTAGCTGCGTAACGGTGATGCCCCATCATATCCGGTGGGGCATCATGTATGTGAAAAACATTCAGTTTGGTAACTGAACAGGCTTGCGACGTAGACTATCAGCAGTGCGTGGCACCCGCGCCAAGACACGAACTTTGGGAGTAAAAAACACGTGGCATCATTTATTGAACGGATTCTACGGACCGGTGAGAAGCGCACCATAAAACGTTTGCGCCGGTACGCAGAGGCCGTGAATTTAGTTGAAGATGACTTCAAAGCGCTCTCAGATGCTGAACTCCGCGCCGAGACAGACAAGTTCAAAGCACAAATTGCCGATGGCACAAGCCTTAATGCGTTACTACCTGAGGTTTTCGCGGCCGTCCGCGAGGCCGCGTCCCGCACTGTGGGACTGCGTCATTTTGATGTACAGCTTATGGGCGGTGCCGCACTGCACGAAGGTATGATCGCCGAAATGAAAACCGGTGAGGGAAAGACTCTGGTGGCTACCGCTCCGGCCTACCTCAACGCGTTGACCGGCGATCCGGTGCATATTGTTACTGTCAATGATTATTTGGCTGAATACCAGTCTGAATTGATGGGGCGTATCTTCCGTTTTCTCGGGATGAGCACCGGCGTGATCTCTTCAGGACTGCCACCTTCGAAACGCAAAGAACAGTACGACGCAGACGTTACCTATGGTACAAATAATGAATTTGGTTTCGACTATCTTCGCGACAATATGGTCATGTCCAAAGAAGATATGGTTCAGCGCGGCCACGGTTTTGCCATTGTTGACGAAATCGACTCAATTCTGATTGATGAGGCCCGTACTCCGCTGATTATCTCCGGACCTGCCCAGGGGGATGTATCGGGATGGTATTCTCAGTTTGCCAACCTTGCACCGCGGTTGAAACGCGACGTGGACTATGAGATTGACGAGAAAAAACGCACTGTTTCAGTTCTGGAGCCCGGTATTGACAAGGTTGAAGATTGGCTAGGCATCGATAACCTTTACGAATCTGCCAACACCCCGCTTATCGGTCACCTCAACAATGCTATCCGCGCCAAAGAGCTCTTTATCCGTGGCAAAGAATACGAAATTATTGACGGCGAAGTCCGTATTGTAGACGAACATACCGGTCGCATGCTGCCGGGACGACGCCTATCGGATGGATTACACCAGGCCATTGAGGCCAAAGAAAAAGTACGGGTCAAACCAGAAAATCAAACCCTGGCGTCAGTGACCTTGCAGAATTACTTCCGCAAATACAACAAATTGTCGGGAATGACCGGTACCGCGGAGACAGAAGCTGGCGAATTTATGTCGACCTACGAATTGGGTGTTGTACCCATTCCCACGCATAAAGAAGTCCAACGTATCGACCGTCAAGACCTCGTGTATAAACACGAACGAGCAAAGTTTGCTGCGGTGGTCGAAGACGTGGTGGAGCGTCACGAGTCTCAACAGCCGATCTTGATCGGTACAACATCGGTTGATAAATCCGAGTACGTGTCGAAACTTTTGGCCAAAGCCGGGGTAAAACATGAAGTCCTTAACGCGAAAAACTATGCGCGTGAGGCGGCAATCATCGCTGATGCCGGTCGTCCAGGTGCAGTCACCGTTGCTACAAATATGGCCGGACGAGGTACTGACATCATCTTGGGCGGTAACGCAGAGTTTGCAGCGGTCGCCGAAATGAACCGTCGGGGCTTAGACCCCGAAGAGTCCCCAGAGGAATACGAGCAGGTGTGGGATGAGGTCTTTGAAAAAGCCAAAGCCGATACTGAACACGAACGTGAAGTCGTTAAGGAAGCCGGCGGATTATACGTCCTAGGTACGGAACGCCACGAATCTCGTCGTATCGATAATCAGCTTCGTGGTCGTTCTGGGCGTCAGGGTGATCCTGGCGAATCACGTTTTTACTTATCGATGACTGATGATTTGCTGCGACTCTTCAATGCGGGTATGGCCCAGCGTGTGATGAGCATGAGTAACTACCCTGACGATATGCCGCTGGAAGCCAATATGGTAAGTAAAGCCATTGAACGCGCCCAGGCTACCGTTGAAGAACGCAATACACAGCAGCGTAAAGATGTGCTCAAATATGACCAGGTCATGAACTCGCAACGTGAGGCGATCTATAACGACCGTCGTCAAATTCTTGAAGGCGAAGACCTACAGAACCAGATTACTGAGTTCATTAGAGACTCCATCTCAGACATCGTCGATGAGGCATATCAAATGGATAAGAATGAAACCGTCGACGGCGACCTGTTATGGCAACATCTTAAAGGGTTATACCCGGTATCGCTTACTCAAGAAGACATTGAACAAGAACTAGGACCATTGGATAGCATCCGTCCCGACGAGCTCAAGCGGGAGCTGACCTCAGACGCTAATGTGCTATATGAGCTGCGAGAAGAAGAGCTTGGCGAAGAGTTGTTACGGAACCTTGAGCGGCGGGTCGTATTGGAATCGCTTGGACAGAAATGGCAAGAACACCTCTACGAGATGGATTACTTGCGTGAAGGCGTCGGTCTACGGGCCATGGCACAGCGCGACCCGCTGGTGGAATACCAGCGCGAAGGCCACTACATGTTTCAGTCAATGATGCAAGCTGTTCGTGAGGATGCCGTATATAAACTCTTCCATATGACTGTGCGGAAACCAGAAGTCAAAGTTGGTTCAGACATGCCTGGTGTCGCAGCTGACGTCACGCAGGTTACCGGTTTTGCGGACCGGAAACAGCCCCTACAATACTCCGGACCATCTGCGTCGGCCCCGGGTGCCACAACCACCCAAACTCGTGCCGCTGACGGACAAAAAGTTCAACAGCGGCAAAAGAGTCGTGCAGAACGCAAAGCAGAAGAGCGCGAAGCGCGCAAAGCCGCTAAGAAGGCACGCAAAAACGCTTAGCCAATTTCAAAGGCTGTGACCCTCCAGCGTTCACGATGTAGTTGTAACCGCATTGCTATCGCACGGGCACGCTGGCCAACCCGGATGGTCATTGAGGTTTCCCAATCTCCGTTGGTCTGAAGCGCAGCACGCACGCCGATCGGGATAATAGATGGAACCTTTGAGGTACCACTGCGAATTGCCAAATATTGTCCGCTTGCGGTGCGCTCCACTCGGGCACGCAGCTTATGGAACAGTTCCCACTCGATCCAAGATCCCAACTGCCTAAATGGTCGCAACCCGAGTTCGGCTTCCACAAACGCGGCGCCGATGGTTTGTGTCATCTTTTTGATCGAACTCTGTTGCGATATTTGGCGTTGATACTCTAGCTCCTGCTCGTGGTCTGGGCCATATTCAACCAGACTTGATGAAGCAGTACGTATTCGTTGGTTTGCATCCGGTGCGAATTGCTCGGCAGGCGATAGTAGATCTAATGCCGATAGATGTTGAATCTCGGTGTTTGCAGAGTTAGGCACTCGCCGGATGTCTAATGCTTCGCTTGGAACGGGACTGAGGTGCCGGACTGCATCGAGCTGTCTACCCGGTTGTTCATGTGGATCGAAGTAAAATGGTTGGGAAAGTGCAGTTGACATGGTTTTCCTCTCTGGGTGTGAGTTGCTTGGGCTGGTGGTTAGGTGAGGCTGAGTTATTCTGTGAAAGGTGGTGCGTTAAGTACCGTTCCGGGTACTAACGTGTGCGGGTCGTTACCGATGATGTCTTGGTTGTGGTACCACCATTGACGCCAACGTCGATCAATTTGGATGATCGTGGCGTCTGCCCCCAGTTCCAGGTGGGCCAGGTCCCACAGGCTGTCACCACGTACCACTACAACCGTGGGGTCTTCAGCTGACCGATCTGGGTTGGGCGGGGTGATATACGGTGTTGGACCCGGTTTTTCGGGAACAAAACGTTCAGGCGAGTCGGGTTTGCTGGTCGTATAGTTATCAACAGCATCTGGGCCACTGTGAGGTACCGGAATTGTGGTGATTTGGCGTGGCATCGGTTCCACTGCCGTAGCAGCACTCGTGGGATGCTTGTCGACGTGTGCAGATCCGGTAGGGCTTGAACGGTGAGAAGTGTCTGGCGCAGACGGTGATGCAGGCTCAGGTGTAGGGTCCGGGGCGTCTAGTTCAGGGCCTTCGGCCGTTGGTGCATTGAACGCTTCTGCTTCTTGCTCATTTGCCGGGGTGGGCTGCTCCAGTACCTGGGGCATAAATGCGTTGTCGGGGAGTGGAGAGGCTACTGGGGTAGTCTCGGTGTCTGGTACTTCAGCTGCAAAAGCTTGAGATCCCATCGCTAATTGGAAACCAAGAGCTGAGATAATGATTCGCTGCAAAAATTTCGGTGTAAATAGCTTTGCCCACCGAGCAACCAGCGAGTTCTTTGTTTTCAGAGCGATGGCAAACCCTAGCCCTGCAATAATAAAGACAAGCCATAAGGCACTGAGTCCTACGCCAAAGAAACCGCACAGTAGTGCGATCCAATGCTCAAGAGACTGAATCGACGAGGCAGCTGGATGTTGTTGCCATGTCTGGCCCATCCACCACAGCAGTGGACCAGTAAGTATCCCAAGCCCGGCAAGCAAAAGGTCTTCAAAACCCGCTCGCCGACGCGATCCTAGATTAACATGGTTGCCCAACGCTACCTCCTGATGGAATCTGTCCCTAAGTAATGACAGTAGTTCTACCCGGATATACGTTGCGTGTCAATGATTCATTATGATTTTGTTTGATATATTTTGATTGAACTTAGATAAATACACGTACTAAATTTACTGAGCCCTATTGTTCTAAGCGTCGCATAGCTTGGGCGGGCATCAAGCGGTGAATTTTTTCCAGCCTAGTCATAGGCTGATTTCATGCGTTGGAATGAGTTGTTTGCTGATCTGGAAGCCCAGCTGGAATTTGGTCAGTGGCAGGGGGTAGAGCAGGACGCCGCTGAGCTGACCCGAGGAATGTGGGCGGAGCTGACTCTAATGGATAGGCTGCGAGCAACCTTAGGCCAGACAGTGCGCTTGGTGCTTCATGGCGGAAGGTTGCAGGCGATCAAAGTGTTGACTGTCGGACCGACATGGGTTGGGGGCCTCGATGAGGCCGGAGCAATACTGCTCCCCAGGCCTGCAATCGTTGGCGTTGAAGCCATTTTGAAACATGCAATCGTTCCAGCGCGTCCGCTCTGTGCCGGTCCCAGTTTAGCGGCCGTATTTCGGGCGTTGGCTCGGCGCCGCGAAGCTGTGCAAGTTATCGGGCTGAGTGGCTCTGTTATTGCAGAAGGAACAATCGATAGGGTAGGCAAAGACCATTTTGACATAGCACTGCACGCCCGGGATGAATTTCGACGTTCTTCACATATCCAGGGGGTGCGGGTGGTTTCATGGGATGCGATCTCACTGGTGCGTGCTGCGCCGCTGGGCCTGCAAAATCTCTAGGAGCAAGCAGTGCGCCTACTGGTGCTGTTCGGTGTGTTCGGATTCGACCACTCGTTGGCGCTGCTCTTCGTGGAGTTGTTCGATGAATTCCTCAAATTTTTGAGAGTCAATTCGCCATTGACCGCGACCACCAATCTGGAAAGCCTCGAGCTCTCCTTTGAGCACCATAGTGCGCACGGCCGCAGTGGAAATTTGCAGTTCTTCTGCAACATCCGTCAGCGTCATGAAACGAGGCACGGTAACTCCTAATATTTGAGGTAGTTTGATCAATTTTGCAACTTTTAGGCTACTCTAGTTTCATATTGTTCACAAGTGAGGCGCTATATCGAATCGTGACGATTCTGCGGTTTAGTCAACGATTTGCCCGAAGAGGTACTTCAAGGCTTTTGTTCTTTGGTGCAATAGGTCACAGTAGATGCGGATACTCTGACTCCTTGAGGAAAAATGCATGAATGAAAAACCAACAGAAGCGTCTCGTCTACGCGCACCGGGCTGGCGGGATCCGCGTTTGATTGTCGGCGTAATTCTCGTCCTGCTATCTGTCACCGGTGTGGTCGCACTCGTCCAATCTATGGACGCGAGACAAGGATATTGGGCAGCGTCAGTTGATATCGTGCCCGGCGCGCAGGTCAGCGCAGCGGATTTTCATATTGTCCAAGCCAACATCTCTGAGTCTGCCGACCGCTACTGGTCAGCAGAAGATAAGTTGCCACCGGAGTTTTTAGTCTCCTCCACGATTCGTCAGGGGGAGTTACTGCCTACAAAAGGAGTCGCTGAGTCTGACCCCGACGGTCGTCAACAAGTCGGCGTTCGAGTTTCTGAAGATATGCCTGCAGCAGTAAATCTGGGTTCAAGAGCTGATGTCTGGGTTGCGTTATTAGACGATGACGGACGCGGTTTCGAGGAGCCAAATAAACTTGTTGGTAATGCAGAAGTCGTGGGAATTGACGATAACGCGTCGACGTTTGCGGTCGCGGACACTACGACCGTGTATTTGATGTTATCGCAAGATTCCTTGCCTGCTGTACTCGATGCTCAAGCCAATGGCGCTCAAATATCCCTTGTACCCGCCACTGTTGGAAATTAGCAACTATGAAGCCTCTAAACGTTGCAACGACAATAAATCCGCGTTTTGACCACGTGACACCAATTGAAGCAACTCGCTCGGATGTCACGATCACCCATCGGTGCCACGTCATGGCAGAGTTGCTGGCCGTGGCGCGATCTGGGCTAGTCGATCTGGTATTAATTGCTGATGATTTTGAACTGGTGAATTTAGAAACTCTGCAACAGTTGACGGACGGCGATGGGTACGGTCCGAAGGTTGCCGCAATCAGTGATATCAATGGTGACCGGCAGCGGTTACACCAGCTGGGTGTCCCCGTTGCCTCACCGGAATTAACCGGCGATGAATTGGTGCATTGGTTACAAACCGCATATCTTCATAACGGCATAACAGCCGATAGCTCGCAAGAATTTAGTCACGAGGAGCTCCAGTTTCTTCAGGACGTGGACCCAGATCACCCCGTTACCGTTGCGAATCCTCCTGGCCAGCCGACAACGCGACGTTCATCTGGTCGACGAGCTGCCCCGTATGACCCTGCTACCGATGTGCCCCACAAGCCAACTACGGCGCAGTATGTTGCAGATGAAAGCGTCGAGCCGACCGATACCGATAGGCTGTCGTTGGAAAGCGTTCCGGGACAAACCAACTCAAAGCAGGCGCCAGTAGGTCAAGTTACTGCCGTATGGGGACCGATTGGCGCACCGGGCGTGACAACAGTGGCCGTAAATATGGCTGTGGAATCGGCGCTTTTTGGGTATCGGACGTTATTGATCGATGCCGATACCTATGGGGCAGCTGTTGCAGCGCATCTGGGTTTGCTAGATGAAACCGCAGCAATCGCCCAAGCATGCCGCACTGCTGAACATCGCGGCATTGACGCCGAGGAACTTGCCAATTTCACAGAGCGGGTCACAGTTCAAGGGGCTTCACTGTTTGTCCTCACAGGGCTGACGCGTGCCGAAAGGTGGCCGCAGCTTCGGTCTGCAGCCTGGTCGCAGGTACTTGAGGCAGCCCGTGCCGGCTGGGATCATGTCATTATTGACTGCGGTTTTGGGTTAGAAGAAGACGAAGAACTAAGTTTCGATATTCCAGCACCGCAACGCAATGCTACGACACTTACCGCGGTGTCGACCGCCAATTCCATCGTGGCTGTGGGAACCGGCGATCCGGTAGGATTCGCACGGTTTATCAAAGGGCTGGAGCACTTGACCGAAATTGCCCAAACCACAATCGTACCCGTGGTTAATAAGGTAAGTGCCGCGGCATCCGGGGTTGGCCCGAAACGTCAGTTAGCCGGGGTCTGGCAACGCTTTGGACCAAGCATGCAGCTAGAGCATTTTATTGCATGGGCCCCAGAAACAACCGCCGCGGCATTATTAGCTGGCAAAGCTTTTGCAGAAAACGCTCCGAAAAGCCAACTTCGTCAGACGATAGCCAGCCTGGTCTCCGCTTGTCTTTCTATGCCGGTACCGGCGGCCGGCCAACCGAATAACCTGTCGTCTCGAATCCGGCTTCCAAAGATTAAGATGCGTGGTGTGATGGGTGGGCTAAAACGTAGTCTGACACGCAGCAAGTAATATCGGCAGGTTGGATATCGAGCCCTGTTGCAACTACTAAGCAGAAGCTAGGGTGAAGTATGGCGGCAATGGCGCCGTCATATCTGAAATTTTTCGCAACAGAAAGTATCAGTATGCCCGCAAACGATCCACTGTGGACAGCGCCGTCTACAGATAGCCAGTTAGAAATTACCGATGCGCTTGAACAAGCCTACTTCCGGCATCTATCTCCAGAAGATCAACATGCCCTAGGAGAACAAGGCCGTGCAACCATGGTCCAGTCCCATCTGGCGCTAGCTGCTGATGCTGGAACAGAACCAAAAATAGGTATCGTCCAGGCTCCAAGACACGCTATTGTCCAAGTCGTACACCCAGATATCCGTTATTTAGTGGATTCAGTCTCAACTGAACTGACTAAATTTGATATCCCCATGGCGGTGATTGTTCACCCCATCGTAGTGGCTCAGCACGCCGAGGTAGATGGACAACTGACAGCGATCCTGGAACTACCGGCTCATCTGCCACGAATTTCTGGCGATCCGGTGTCGCCATTGGAAAAAATCCCGGCTGCACCCCCCGGATATCAGACACAAGTACAGTCATGGATTTCCATTCAAACTGGTGTGCCGCTGGATGACGAGCAGGCAGCAGAACTCCAAAAAGCCGTTGCGGTCGCCCTGGCAGATACTCGGGCAGCTGATGACGATTATGACAATCTTAAAATGGCAGCGACCCGAGCCGCTGAGGCGCTTCGTAGTGAAAGTCCGGAATCGGCTCAGGGAGTTGAACAGGCAGCGCAGTTGCTTGAATGGATGCGCGATGACAATTTTGTGTTCTTGGGATATCGCGAATACAACTTGGCTACTAATCGTGATGGCGAACAATTTTTGGACGCCGATCGCGAGACTGGACTCGGGGTCATGCGGGATCGACCATCCCGTGCCCAGCCACTGACCGAACTGGGCCAACAACAAATTGAAAAACCTAACCCGTTGATCATTACGAAAACGAATTCTCGGTCACGGGTGTATCGCAACGCCTATATGGATTTCATTGCGGCGAAAAAATATGACACAACAGGCACAGTCGTGGGGGAGCGGCGCTTCATCGGGCTGTGGCGGCCAGCTCTAGAAGCCACACCGATCGATGAGGTGCCCTATGCTCGTGAGCTCGCCGCCCAAGTACGCACCGAGGCTGGTTTCGCACCGGCATCCCACTCGGCAGAGGCCCTCGACCAAGAACTCGCCCGTTACCCACGCGATGAGATGCTACAGATGCATCCCAACGAAATCCTTGACACCATGCTAGGGATTCTCTCGCTGGGTCAACGTCGAAAGACCCGGCTATTCTTGCGCCCCGATATCTATGGCCGGTTTATGACGGCTATGGTGTATCTACCTCGCGACAGGTACAACACGTCTGTGCGCCTACGGATTCAAGATGTGTTGGTTAAGCATCTGAAAGCCGAATCGTTAGATTACCACGTCCAATTGGATGAGTCTGTGGTCGCACGACTGTTCTACCGGATTCAACTGCCCAGTGATTGGCGTGGTTATGATTCGCTGGACCACCAGGTGATCGAAGACGACCTGGTAATGGCTGTGCGCTCCTGGAAAGAGGGTGTGGATATCCAGGCGGTCACTGTCTTTGGTGAGAACTCCGGGGTAGAAGCCGCACAGGTATGGGATGATGCCTTCCCGCCAAACTATCGTGTGCGATTTGAAATCGACGACGCGATGGAGGACATTTCACGTTTCACCGCATTAACCGGCAAGCACCCAGCCATTTATCTGGTGCCGACGGCTATCGGGGCACGGATGAAGATTTATTCCACCAAGCCCATTACCCTAACGACGCTGATGCCGATTTTAGGTGAACTAGGACTTGAAGTAACTGACGAATACCCGTTCAGAATCACCCCGCGCAACCAGCAGAGTTACTACCTCTATGATGTGGGCCTCATTGCCAGCGACCAGGTAAATATCGCCAGCGTGGGACAGCTGCTGGAAGATACTGTCGCGGCCGCCATCGTTGGTGACATCGAAGCAGACTCCTTTAACAAACTGGTGCTCCACCAAGGAATATCACCGGATATGGTTGCCGTGCTGCGAGCCTACGGGCACTACTTACGCCAGCTGCAACTTCCCACTTCCCTAGACTTTATGGCCGAAGTGCTGCTTGCAAATCCATCCGTTACTTCGGGGTTAGCCGAGTATTTCGAAACACGTTTTGATCCAAATCTTGCCGGAGTACCGGAAGAGCCCAACGGAATTGCGTCACAGGACCGCAAAGCTCGACTTGATGTTCTGGTCGACTCGCTACATGAACGACTTGAACAAGTCCCGACTTTGGACGCAGACCGGGTGCTGCGCCAATTCCTCACCGTTATGCAAGCTACCGACCGAACCAATGTTTATACCGGTCACGGCTGGCGCAGCTTCAAACTGGCACCACAACGGATTCCATTTGCTCCTATGCCTCAGCCACTTCATGAAATCTGGGTGCATTCCCCCGAAGTATCCGGGGTACATTTCCGGTTCGGTGCTATCGCTCGCGGTGGACTCCGGTGGTCGGATAGGCGCGAAGACTTTCGCACCGAAGTGTTGTCGTTGGTCCAAACCCAGCAAACCAAAAATGCCGTTATCGTGCCAGAAGGCGCCAAAGGCGGATTTTTTGCTCACGACTTGCCAAACCCTGCAGTGGACCGCAACGCATGGGTAGCCGCTGGCAAGCAAGCCTATCGGACGTTTATGCGTGCCATGCTAGACATCACCGATAACCAAAAAAAGATTGATGGAAAACTCTCTATCATCACCCGTGATAACATTATTCGCCACGACGACGTCGACTCCTATCTGGTGGTGGCAGCAGATAAGGGAACGGCAGGGTTCTCGGATACTGCTAATGAAATCGCCGCCGAATACGACCACTGGTTGGGAGACGCCTTCGCCTCAGGCGGCTCAGTCGGTTATGACCATAAAGGTATGGGCATAACCGCTCGCGGTGCTTTTGAATCGGTCAAATCACATTTCAGCGCCCTTGGGATCGATGTAACATCCGAACCATTTACTGTCGTTGGTATCGGTGACATGTCCGGAGATGTTTTTGGCAACGGCATGCGCAGGTCACGCCACACCAAACTTGTAGCTGCTTTCAACCACTTACATATTTTCATCGACCCAGATCCAGAACCGGATGCCGCCTTTGATGAACGCGAACGTTTATACAACACGCCACGGTCAACCTGGCGTGACTACGACTCATCGCTGATTTCGCAAGGTGGTGGTGTTTTCGATAGATCAGCACGTTCGGTACCAATCAGTGAAGAAATGCGTCGGGTATTTGATTTGGGAGACGACGTTACCGAACTGACCCCAAATGAGCTTATTAAAGCGCTCTTACAGGCTCCCGTCGACCTACTCTACAACGGGGGCATTGGTACCTACATCAAGGCCAGTGAAGAAACCCAAGACGATGTGGGGGATCGGGCCAATGATCCGATCCGGGTCAATGGTGACCAAATACGTGCCAAAGTTGTTGGAGAAGGCGGAAACCTCGGAGCCACTCAGGCCGGTCGCGTTGAAGCTGCGCTCAACGGAGTGCTCATCAACATGGATGCCATCGATAATTCCGGTGGTGTCGATGCGTCAGATCATGAGGTCAATATTAAAATCCTGATCGATACGATGCTGGCCGAAGGGCTTGTCAGCGAATCTGATCGCACCGATTTATTATTATCGATGACCCACGAGGTTGCTGATCTCGTGTTAACCACTAACACTGCCCAAAACGCAGTGTTGCGTTTAGAAGAGGGCCTCGAAGAGGACTGGGCTCCAACATATATTCGCCATACTGCGTGGCTGGAAGAGCATGCGGGACTGAACCGAGAACAAGAAGCTATTCCGGCTGAAACTGAAATCCGTGACCGTATGCGAGAAGGCAAAGGTTTCGTCACCCCGGAACTGGCGGTCTTGGCTTCATATACCAAAATACAGCTAATGCACGACCTGCTGAACTCACCTTTGGTCGATGACGAATGGTTTCATAACTGGTTGTACGCTTACTTCCCCCAAACGCTACGCAAACAAGCCGGCGATACGATTCTGCACCATCCATTGGCCAAACAAATTATTGCCATGACCGTAGCAAACCATGTGGTAAACACCGGCGGTATCAGCTCGGTGTTCCGAGCCCAAGAAGAAACGGGTGCCGATGCTCGTACTGTAGTCGAATCGTTGTTGGCCGCCCAGGAAATTTTTGGTCTCGAAGAATATCGCCAGGCCCTTGAGACACTGCCGAGCTCGCTTGATGCGCAACTACGCTGGCAAGCGGGTTACGGTCTGCGGAGGCTCACTGACCGACTGACTCGCTGGCTTATCTATCACCAACGTGCCGATTTAACCATGCAACAGCGAATCGACGCCTATCAAGGCCAAGTACAAGCGCTGTTGCCGCGGCTTACCGAAATGTTTATCGGTGATACCAAAAAGGCGTTTGAAGCTGAACGTGACCGACTCATCAGGGCCGGTTTCCCACAGGAAGTGGCAGTTAAAACGGCACGGATTTTCGAAGCTTACTCGCTTCTAGATATTGTGGAGCTTTCCAACAGGATCGATGTCGACCCGCTACGGGTGGCTGGTGTCTTCTTCGCCTTGCATGAGGAATTCGACGTCAGTAACTTATTGGAACTTATTACCGGACTGTCCCGGCGTACTCGTTGGGATGTGCTGTCACGAGTTTCGATGCGCGAAGATCTCTATGCCTGGCTTACTGAACTCACCGGCGCCGTCGTTACTACCGAAGGTACCGAATCCCTAACTCCCCAGGCTGCCATCGAGCATTGGGAGGCTGACCACGTCCGACGTGTCGCCAGAGTACGTGATTTCTTGGAAGGTGTTTCGGAACAGCTGCACGAACAAGCAGCTAGCGAGGGTAATACAGATCTGTCGATGCTGACTGTCGTGTTGCGACGTCTACGCACACTGATTTTGTAACGCGGGCACGGTTTTACCAAACCCGGGCAGTCGAGAGTACGCTACAAGCATGGATACCTCGACACCCGGGTTTGTTATTGCCGATGAACATAAACAACGTCTAGAACTCATTGTTTCAGAGTGGCAGATTGCAGCAGACTTGGCGTTTTGCGATGTAGTCTTGTGGTATCCGCATGAGGGGACTTTTATTGCCCATGCCCAGGCTCGCCCGGTGACTGCCCAAACGACACTGCCACAAGATATGACCGGAAGCAGACCGCCGGCCGGTCTGGCACCGGTTTTAGAACATGTGCTGGCCAACCATGAACCCGTTGTTGCTAGCGAAGACTTTCTTCACGCACCTCCTGGAGTAAGCGCTTGGCCGGTGGTGTGGCAACACGAAACCATCGCGGTGGTGACAGTGCACCAGAACCTCGTGTCGAAACGGCGGGCATCCCGACTCGAAGAAGTGTACCGACAGTCGGCTAACGACTTATTTGTGATGATCGCCAACGGGCTGTGGCCAGCTGAGGATTCCAAAGCCTCTTCGACTAGTCACGGCAACCCGCGGGTTGGCGATGGTCTGGTCCACATAGATGCCCATGGGCTTGTTACTTATGCTTCACCGAATGCGACATCGGCGTTTCGCAAGCTGGGCATTCGAGAATCTATGGAGGGCCGGCAGCTGTCGCGGATGGTTACCAACCATTTAGACCAAGGTACACCGGTGAATGAGTCAATGCCTGCTGTACTCTTTGGTCGCCAATCAGCTCGCGTGGACATCGAAACGCGAAAGATTGTACTATCAGCGCGATCTATTCCACTGATCAACCAAGATGGTGAACTCTTTGCCGCATTAGTGCTGCTGAGAGACATCACTGAAATCCGACGGCGCGATGAACAACTGATTAGTAAAGACGCCACTATCCGTGAAATTCACCACCGAGTCAAAAATAATTTACAGACTGTTGGCTCGCTATTGCGCATGCAATCGCGCAGAATGCAATCCGACGATGCGCGTCAGGCACTATTACAGGCTATGTCCCGTGTTGATGCTATTGCGATGGTGCATGAAACCTTGTCGCAAACTATGGACGCAACAGTAGATATGGACGAGCTATTGCATCGTCAATTTACAATGGCAGTGGATATCGCGGCAGGCTCTAAAGCTGTGACCACTGTTATTCGCGGTAGTTTCGGTGAACTACCAGGGCATCTTGCCACCCCGCTGGCTCTAGTGGTTAACGAACTTGCAACTAATGCCGTTGAACATGGCACGGCAGCACATGGTGGGGAGATCACTTTGTTGGTCAAGCGACTCCAAGGCACAGACAACCGGGATTCGCAGCTGAAGGTTGAAGTTGTTGATGAGGGGAAGTCGGGTTCTGCTGATGCGACCTATTCCATTGGCAATGGACTAGGCACCCAGATTATTCGAACACTTGTAGAATCAGATCTTCGCGGTACTATTTGTTGGCAACGTCAGCACCCTGCCACCACTGGAACCGCAGGAACCCGGGCGATAGTACACATCCCTTTGGAGCTTTAAAAAGTTTTGGCGCTGGCACACTGTGCGCAGCACCAAAAGCTTTTGACTAAGTCGTGTTATGAAGCGCGACGCGCGCGTGCTTTGCGACGTTTCAGCGCACGACGCTCGTCTTCGCTCATGCCACCCCAGACACCGGAATCTTGGCCGGTATCAATGGCCCACTGTAAGCACACCTCTTGCACAGGGCAGGTGCGGCAAATCGCTTTTGCTTCTTCAATTTGTAATAGTGCAGGCCCGGTATTACCTACCGGGAAAAAGAGTTCCGGGTCCTTATCAAGGCAGGCCGCGCGACTGCGCCAATCCATGTTCATCGCTCCCTAAGAAAACGCCATGTCAGCGTCCATAAAACAAAGTCTCTAGTGATCAGTAGTCCGAACCTAGCGGCGTCATGCAACGCTATTTTATGTCCCGCAGTGACAAACTGACTACCGATCGGCGTTAATGTGTTACGACCAGCTTTCCATGGAGCGTGCACCCGTTCAAGAGGTTTTTTAAGAAAAAACGTCAAAATAGCGAGTTGTTAATCACAATGTCTTATGATTCAACCGGTCAGTGACGCTATTATCACAGTGGCGACACCGGAGGAAGCTACGCTGGTACGAGGTATTTGGACGTAGCAACTTTTCACGCAACGGAGTTATTTATGCCTCAGACACCGCCCAGCGCGCGCCTTTTGCCGGTAGTTCTACTCGTAACTCTCATTGTAGCGGCGCAAGCCGTTGCGCTGTTAGTTAGCTCGATACTAATAATCCTAGATCCTGCATCTCATCAGTTACCGGGCACAGCAAAATATTTTCTAGTTTTCTTATTTATTTTAGGTGCAGTGTGGCTCTTTGCCGCAGCATTTGGTGTCTACCGCGGAAAAGCCTGGCCACGTGGAGCGTTGGTCGTAGCCGAGCTGCTAGCGGTAATTGTTTCGTTCACATATATGGATAATGCTTTGGCTGGAGTGAGTACATTGATATCTGGCGCGGTGGTGCTAGTTTGCTTATTTACTCCGGCGCTGAATGAACACATGGCTCAACGCCGGAGCCGTGACGGAAGCTAGTTGACTGCGCCAGTGTATTTCTCACCTGGTCCTTGACCCGGAGGATCAGGGACGATCGACTCGTCACGAAACGCTAGCTGTAGCGAGCGCAGACCATCGCGAAGCGGTGCAGCATGGGCCGATCCCATGTCAGGTGCGCCAGCAACTATCAAACCGGCTAGGGCTGTAATGAGCTTACGCGCTTCATCTAAATCGATATGGTCTCGCGCGTTAGGCATATCGCCTAGGCCAACTTTGACCGCAGCTGCGGTCATTAAGTGAACCGCGGTGGTTGAAATTACTTCAGCTGCTGGGACTTCATGAATTTCGCGAACTTGGTTTTCGACATCGTTGAGCCCAAATCCGGTAACGCCATCGGATGCATGGTTATGTGGTTCAGTCATATATTAAGCTTGGCATATCTTGTAAGGGCATGGTGTAGATCGACAAAGGTTTCATGCAAAGAGTAGCTGTGTGAAACTAACGCGCAATTGTCCTGGTCGCTAAATACTGTTATAGTTATTGGGCGTATGACAAGTGGAGGTATTCCTCCCACCTGCCGACGGATTGTAGATCTAGTTGTCAGGTAACCCAAATATTCACTTTTCCAAGGTAGTATTTGTTGAACATAATGAACTACGTTCGTTGATGTTTGAGCCTCCACTGTCTGCACAGGGAGGCTTTTTTTATGCCTTCCTGGAGAGGTCAGCCACTGGGAGTTGGCGACTACCAACGTTACCTATACAAGGAGATATCTCATTAGCGAGCCAAGAGTAAACGAACGCATTCGCGTGCCCGAGGTCCGGTTAGTTGGCCCAGAGGGCGAACAGGTCGGAATCGTGCGTATCGAAGATGCGTTACGGCTGGCCGTTGAAGCTGACTTAGACCTGGTAGAAGTAGCCCCAAAGGCGAAACCACCAGTCGCAAAATTGATGGACTTCGGTAAATGGAAGTACGAGGCCGCCGTAAAGGCCCGCCAGTCGCGCCGAAACCAAGCAACTACGCAGCTGAAGGAAGTCCGCTTCCGTCTGAAGATTGAAGACCACGATTACCAAACCAAAGTTTCGCAAGCACAGCGTTTCTTGAAGTCTGGTGACAAGGTTAAGGCAATGATCCAATTCCGCGGTCGCGAACAACAGCGCCCAGAATTCGGAGTGCAACTTCTTGAACGCTTCGCCGATGATGTGGCGGAATTTGGGGAAATAGAATCTAAGCCCCGCCAAGATGGTCGAAACATGGTTATGGTTGTTGGCCCAGTACGTGGCGCCCAAACTGCCAAAGGTAAAGGTGGCGCACACAAGCCACGTGAAGGCGGTGGCTCAAGGCGTGACCGTCGCGCAGCAGCTGCCCGAGAAGAACGCGAAAACCAGGCAGAACAAGCAACTCCAAAAAACTCCGTTGCCGACGCCATGCCAGATGAACTAAAACAACAGGCTACGAAGCCGACAGATGGACCGAAACCAGGCCCACGTGCTTCATAAGTTGGACTACCCTGAAGATTTTGCCCGAGCCAAGAACGGTGCAGGGACCGAAGGTCTTATATAAGACTGAGACTGGTTTCAAGCGGAAGCCAGCAAAATGATGAAGAAGGAGAACGGCCACAATGCCGAAAATGAAAACTCATAATGGTGCCCGTAAGCGCTTCCGCGTCACCGGGTCAGGCAAGCTGATGCGCGAACGCGCAAATCGCCGTCACTACCTGGAGCACAAGCCTTCGAGCTATAAGCGTCGTCTCAAACCTGATACGACCGTTGCCAAGGCAGACGTTGCACGTATTCGCCGCATGCTCGGTGTTTAGTCAACCATTACGCAGGTAGTAAACTAACAGCTTTCCTCCCTGTAGAGGGAAAAGACAAAAGGAGTAGAACGCATGGCACGTGTCAAACGTTCGATTAACGCAAAGAAAAAGCGCCGTACTGTATTGGAGCGCGCTAAAGGGTACCGCGGTCAGCGTTCCCGTCTGTACCGTAAAGCTCACGAGCAATTATTGCACTCGTATGTCTACAATTATCAGCACCGTCACAAACGTAAAGGCGATTTCCGTCGTCTGTGGATCACGCGTATTAACGCTGCCGCACGTGCCAACGGTATGACTTACAACCGGTTCATTCAGGGTCTGAAACTTGCCGAGATTGAATTGGACCGTCGTATGCTGGCTGAAATTGCTGTTTCTGATGCAGAAACCTTCTCCGCTCTGGTCAAAATGGCAAAAGCGGCGCTGCCTGCTGATGTGAACGCGCCAGTCGCGAAGTAATGCGCAACTGGGCATAAATTATGCATAATCGCCCCGTCAATTGGATGGATAACCCAAACGCTGATCGTGTTAAACGGGTCGCCCAATTGGCGGGGCGTTCTGCTGTCCGAAATCGGCGCCAGAAGTTTCTAGTTGAGGGACCGCAGTCAGCTACTGAGGCTATACTGGCTCATTTGGGACGCCTGAATTTATCTGAACACGCAGCGCAAATGTGGCCGGCCGATAACACCATCGCAGAGGTCTATTACACTCAGCACTTGTCTACGACAGATCGCCAATTATACGACTTGGTGGGACAACTGAACGGTAGCGTGTTTGTGGCCGAAACGTCCTCGGCCGTATTGCAAGCTATGTCTGATGCTGTGGTTCACCAGAACATCATCGTGGTAGCAAACCTCCCGTCCGCGCCTCTCAGTCCACCACGCGAAGCAGATCTTGCGGGCGTTCTTGTTAGAATTCAAGACCCGGGAAATGCGGGTACGATCATTCGGACAGCGGATGCTTCTGGAGCCGATTATGTAGTTACGACGTCGCAGACCGTAGATATTTATAACCCAAAGACGGTGCGATCAACAGCCGGTTCGCTATTTCATTTACCTGTATACACGCAGGCAGATTTAGCTACTTTTGTGTCTATGTTTTCTGGCCAGGTTTTTGCCGCCGATGGATATGGCGACGATACCTTAGATCGGGTAGATACGTGTGTACTGGCCAGACCAACTGCATGGCTATTTGGTAATGAGGCTCGTGGATTAGCGGACCAGGAACTCGCATTGGCTAACCACCGAGTAGCTGTACCGCTCTATGGTCTGGCAGAATCTCTTAATGTTGCAACCGCTGCTACCATCTGTTTATATGCGTCGGCCATGGCACAGTCCATCAGCTAATGGCAACATAACTGCACGGCCCTGCCACCTGCTGGTTGTTCAGCAGATACGAGGACTGCGCGAGATACCACTGGTGGAACCGCAATAAGTTTTGGCCAAATCATCTGGTGTTCAGGTGAGGAATTTAGTGGCAAATAGAACCGGTCAGGAATCATCGCCAGCATTCGTCCGCCGGCTAACTCTCTTGAACCAAAAACGTAGATGGTCAAAATTGGTTCATGCTGGCGTAGTAGTTGAATGAGACAGTCTTCTAGACCTTGAAAACTTCCGGTAACTAGCTGAGTTGACCAACTTCCCCAGTCCGTGATGATCAAGGTAGTTGGTCGCTTATCAGTCAGTGAATCTTCTAGCCACTGAAGCAACTGCTTGAGTGTATCTGGATCGGAACTGGTTGAATGAATATATTTATCCCAGCCAGAATTGTTCTGAGCTTGGTGTCCGCCGTCGAGCAGCACACACCGGTCGGGTTGCGATAAAACATGTTCGCACACCACGTTGGCGGTCAGCTCAATACCACTGCCGCCTGCTCCTATCCAAGCCACAGATTTAGCCAAGAACGTGCCGTTTGTCTGTTGTGGTGTAGTACCCAGTGCGACCGGGTACTGGTCGCGTTGAGCAGGGTCATCGACTAGACCTAGGACCGCGTTACGTTTTGGAATTTCGCATGTACTTAGCTGAGCCACACTTATATTTTGCGGTAGCTCCGGCAAAATTACCGGTTCAGGTATCGGCATCATCGTTGCTCGGTTATGCAGTTGATTTACAAGTGCCGTCCAGTCAGTTGTTGCTTGGATCCGTTGAGCATTGCTTTGTGAATGGGGCTGTATCACTATTGGTTCACTATTCAAGACATAACGGGCCGTCTGAAATAGCTGTGGCAGATCTGCACCGGCTTTAAAATATGCCCGCCCGGGATTTGACGGAGAAATCCGAAAGGCATCGGCAGTGCCCAAAACTTCCCACGAGTCATGTTCTGTAGCGGTCCGCAAGCTGATGATGGCACCAATGTTGGCCCGAATATCGGAGCTAACCGCGCCTTGGGTTCGTTGTGTTGCGATAACGAGATGGAATCCTAGGGATCTGCCGGTGGCAGCCAGGCGTGCCAGAGTCTCTGCAGCAGTCGGATTTTGGTTCACTAGCACCCGCAACTCATCAATAGCCACGACAAGTCGGGGTAGGACTATCTGAGGATAAGAACGACGGAATTCTTGATAATCAGGGACACTGTGGTCAGCGAATAATACTTCGCGTCTGTGAAGTTCAGCCGCAATAGCGTCCAGTGAACGAAACGATGTAGAAGCCACGTGATTCGTCTCGACACTCATAGTGTGGGGGAGTGGTTCCAGTATGTTAAAAGACGAGCCGCCCTTGAAGTCTAATAAAATTAGGCTTGCCTCGGTGGGTGGGTAGCGCTCAACCATCCCAATCAATACCGTTAGCAGTAGCTCAGACTTACCGGACCCAGTGGTGCCCGCAATTAATAAATGCGGTCCGTCTTTTACCAAATCGATTGTCAGCCCCAAACGTCCGACACCTACTGCAGTAGTTAATGTGTCGGTGGCCCAACCTTGCATTGTAGCTGTAGACAATTGTAGGTAGTTTCCAGTGATCAGCGGCGCTGGTTGGTCCAGTGCTATTTCGTCATGGATGCGTTGCAGAACTGCGCTGCTGATGCCCAACGGCTCTAGGCTATGTGCCGAGATTGCTCCATCGACACGCTTCGCTGAAAGATCGATTACAGTTAAATGCTCATCAACCACCGCGGTAGCATGTCCGCAAAACACCAATTGGTGACGATCAGGTCTGTACGAAACCAGGTTTGATACTTGGATTGTGGGCTTTCCACCAATGTGTCTGCCGTCTATGATTATTCCCGTTCCAGTGGCTTTTGCATGCCGGAATAACTGTGCCAGACACCAATTCCTAACTGCTCGCAGACTAGGCGGATCGCCTATTACCATGGTGCACTGACCAGGCTTCAACGAAAGCGTCACGGCAACGGCAGTTTCTAGATGGGCATCCCAACTTCCAGGTTGTGAGACTTCTTCCATTGTGGCCTTGCGAATGCCTGTACCTACATAGATGATGGGGTGCTCCGGCTGTATCGTTTGTAAGCTTAGCGGATCAGGGTCTGTGCTCGTGAGAGCAAGGGTGAGCTGATGTGGAGCAAAAACTTCTGCTGCCATGGTTTCGGCTGTTTGATCGAGAGCGGCGGCAATTTGCGCTCTGAACCGTTTACGAGCGCGCCGATACTGCATGATCATGACGGCCGCGATGATCACAGAAATACCGGCGAATAACAAGAAGTACCACATGCCGGTCATCACCATGAGAACAATACCTATCGCTAAGGGTGCGGCAGCGCCGATAACCTGCAAAACCACGTTGGGTGGGGATGGGGCTTGTCCCGGTTGGATTTCGAAACTGCTAGGGGTCTTTGGTGCATTCAATGGTTTCCCAGTGCCCCGGTGTAGAAGAAAGCTTGTGCTGCCAGCTTGAAAGGGTTCACCGGATTCCCATAAAAACTGTGGCTGATCTATCGGGGCCACCAGCGTGCCATTCGAGGCCAGACGGATATCGAAGTGGTGTCCAGACAACCACGGATCACGGACCTGCGCTCGGGAAGCACCACGACCGACAGAAAGTTTGCCCCTTGTTAGCGGAAAAATACGTCCCGCATCGGAGCCAGCTGATGTAACTAAATACAACCGACTAGCAGTCCCAAACCGTCCTGCAGATCCGATAGGCTTTGCCACTAGTCGTCCCACACCGTCATCCCACAGCTGAGTAAGACGCCTGAGCGATAACGCAGCCAGAGGACCAGCTTCGGTATGAAATTCAAACTGCGCGCCGCCCGGGAGGACCTCTTGCAACACAACTGATAAACCGGCCCCTCCGTTATGAGGAATACGATTCAGCTGCCACCACGTCGGTGACGACACGAGCCCATAAATTTGCAACAGCACAGCTATCCTTCCTGATCAGTTGCTCCCAATTGTGACCGACCGGCGAGTTGTCGCGTCAGTATGGCAACCTACCTGTGGATAGCTCGGAAATTTGACCAACTTATCCACAAAGCGTCGCTCAGGGGTTGAACCTCGTGCAAATATGGGTAAAAGTGAACTTCGTCACGATAACAGGTTGAGTTGGTTTGGAGCATAATGGAAGCACAACAGTTGTTGGAATTAGAAGTCCGGGAACTGATTCGCTCTCAAGGTATTGACCCAACTGGACAACCCGATACAGTGCGTGAGCTTGTCGCTAGCGCTACTGCTAGCTACGATCAGCGCAGTATGCATGCGCCTTTGCCAATGGTTCACAACATGGCGGCTACTCAACAGGCTATTTTCGATGCTGTAGCTGGTTTTGGTCCCCTGCAGCCACTGCTAGATGATCCTGACGTCGAGGAAATTTGGATTAATAGCCCTACACAAGTTTTCTGCGCACGTTCTGGAATTACCGAATTGACGAATATCTCGTTATCGAGTCAACAAGTAGCAGACCTGGTTGAAAAAATGCTTAAAACGAGTGGTCGCAGGCTTGATCTGTCGACTCCTTTTGTCGATGCAGCATTACCGGATGGCTCCCGCTTACACGTTGTTATCCCGGATATCACTTCGAAGCATTGGGCAGTAAATATCCGAAAATTTGTTGTTCGTGCTCATCGTCTATCAGACCTGGTACGGAAACAAAGTTTGTCAGCCCAAGCAGCAGCCTTTCTCGATGCAGCCGTTCGTGCAGGCCTCAATGTGCTTGTTTCGGGTGCAACCCAGGCAGGTAAAACAACATTGCTCAATTGTCTATCCGCTTCGATTGGGTCCAGAGAGCGGGTAATCACCGTCGAAGAAATTTTTGAGCTAAAAATCCCGCAGCGTGATGTTGTCAATATGCAGTGTCGTCAACCCAATCTTGAAGGTATTGGAGAAATCTCGCTACGCAGACTCGTTAAAGAAGCCTTACGAATGCGACCAGATAGAATTATCGTTGGAGAAGTTCGCGAGGCCGAGGCGCTGGATATGCTCGTTGCGATGAATGCTGGCTTAGCGGGTATGTGCTCTGTCCATGCCAACTCGGCTCACGATGCACTCGCGAAAATTTGTACCCTGCCGTTATTGGCTGGCGAGAATATTAGTCGAGAATTTGTTACCCCGACTGTAGCAAGCTGTTTCGACCTGGTGGTGCACTGCGCTCGTAACAACGACGGTAAACGTCAGATTACTGAGATCTTGTCGGTAGGACAGCGGGTCGAAAATGGGATCATCGAATCTGCCACGACGTTTCGGATAGATAGCGGTCAGTTGGTCTTGAACCCTACCGGCCTGATGAACAATCCGAAATTTGAGGCTGCAGGGATAAATATTCGTGATGTTATTGGTGGGCTCGCATGAGCGTCATTTTCGGGCTTCTTTTGGGCACTGGGTTGTTAGCGATCTGGTGGTCTTTTTGGCTCAGAAAAGCCAGGCCAGTACACCCTGCTCCAACAAAACCCCAACAGCTCATTGCGCGCAGCGGTATCGCACATCTTACAGTTTCTGCAGTTGTGACTGTTTCATTGCTCTTGGCCGGAATTGTATTTATCTGTCTAACGGCGTTGACCGGTGCAGCTCCAATTGGTTTATGCTTCGGTCTATTTGCTGGGGCATTGCCTTGGGTAGCATTGGTTTGGCAAGGTAACCGGCGTCAAACAGCACTGCGCGAAATTTGGCCAGATGCCATCGACAACTTACGCTCCGCTGTACGCGCCGGCCTGACTCTGCCAGAAGCCCTGTCACAACTAGCAGACCGTGGACCAGTAGAGTTACGTGATGCATTTGCAAGCTTTACTGCCGATTATCGGTCCGGTGCACGCTTCGACGATGCATTAAATCGGTTAAAATATACTTTGTCGGACCCAACTGCCGACCGGTTGATTGCAGCCTTACAAATCACACGTGAAGTCGGTGGCGCTGATATCGGTCGACTCTTGGAAACTCTGTCAGATTTCTTACGCGACGATGCCCGCACACGTGCTGAACTCGAAGCGCGTCAGTCATGGACTGTCAATGGAGCACGGTTGGCCGTTGTGGCACCGTGGGTTGTGTTGTTATTGCTGGCCACCCAACCACAAGCTGCAGCTGCTTACCAATCAGTGGCCGGTCTTTTCGTGCTATTTGGCGGCATGATTGTTTCTGTGATTTGTTACCGCCTTATGTTACGAATCGGGTCGTTGCCTGCTGAACGGAGGGTACTGTGACAGCCGCGCTTTGGCTTGCTATCGGTCTGGCAGTTGCCGGTGGGATCGGGATAGCGCTATTGATTCTCGTGATCCTTCGATTTAATAAACCCGCCTTGGCTGAACGTATCGCTCCACAACTGCGAGGCCACTCAGCAGTTAATCCCACTGAGCAACCCGCGCTAACGACGCTTGGTACGTTGTCCAAGTTGGTAGCGCCAGTTATTCAGACAGGTGTGGAGCAGCTAAACAAACTCAACCTGGGCAATAATCAACTAGCAGCACGTCTGGCGCAGGCCGGTTCGCGGCTAAATGTCTCTGACTATCGAGCGCAGCAGCTCATTACGGCGGCATGTTTTGCGGGTTTGGCCACTGCGGGCTGTGTAACAGCTGCGGTAAATCACGCGCTGCACCCGCTAATCGGGCTACTTGTGGTCATCACAGCAACGACAGTGTCTTTTTTCGCCAGAGACAACTTCTTAACCAACCAAATACAAAAACGACGCACCAAAATCCTGGCAGAATTTCCTACTATTGCTGAGTTACTTGCATTATCGGTTGCCGCAGGCGACTCGGCTCATGGGGCACTTGAACGTGTTGCGACTACAGCCCATGGAGAGTTGGCCTATGAATTTAAGCTTGTATTGGCCGATATTCGATCCGGTGATAGTCTTCCCGTCGCGCTGAAATCTTGCTCCGAGCGGCTAAAACTCAACCCTGTTGAGCGTTTCATCACAGGTTTTATTGTGGCACACGAGCGTGGCACACCATTAGCTACGGTCCTCTACGCTCAGGCAAGTGACGTCAGAGAACTCACCAAGCGTGAACTTATGGAAGTGGCTGGAAAAAAGGAAATTGGCATGTTGGTACCGCTAATTTTTGGAGTACTGCCACTCACCGTTATTTTTGCTGTTTTCCCGGGACTCTCATTACTCAATATTGGCTTATAACCTTGAAAGGACCACAAATGCATTTATTACTTTCTCTGTTAAGGTATTGTTCGGCAGCCCACCTAGCAAAGGACCGGGGCGATGTCCCTGGGTGGGTGATGATCACTCTAATGACTGCCGTACTCGTAGCGGGGCTGTTGGCATTAGCCGGACCGGCACTTAATGGCCTGTTTGAAGAGGCTATCGCACGGGTTTCTGGGGCCTAAATGCAGTCCAGTAAGGACTCTGGTTCGATTGTTGCTGAATCGGCGATGATCATCGCACTGATCACTTTGTTGTGCGGCACCATATTGCAACTCGGCGTTATCATCCATACCCGCAACACTATGATAGACGCCGCATCAGCAGGGGCACGTCATGCAGCGTTAGCCGATCGTGCATTGGCCGATGGCAAGCAGCGAGCCACACAGTTACTTACCAACTCGATTCCAAATGCTAGCACTGCTTATGTCACAGTTAACCGCGAAACAAGCGGCGAACTCATCACCGTCACGATTGATCACCAGATACCACTACTGGGATTTATCACCGGACCGATCCCGCTATCGGCAACTGCTCACGCCTATGACCTTACGCCGTAGTGACCATGGTTCAGCCACCGTGGAATTTATAGCATTATCCGTGTTGTTGCTTATCCCAGCGATTTATCTACTTATTACCATCTCCCAGCTACAAGCTGCTGGTTATGCTGCTGTGGCTGCATCAGACCAGGCAGCAAAGGCATTAGCCTATGCTGGTAATGCTAGCCAAGCAGAATCCCAGGCCATTAGCACGGTGTATCTAACTGCTGAGGATTATCAAATAGCCCCAGAAACAACTACCACGGCCATCCAGTGCAGTGACACCCCCTGCTCCAATCCCGGAACGCAGGTCACTGTGCACGTGTCTATCGATGTTCCGCTTCCGCTAATGCCGACCTTTATGGGTAGTCAAACGCGAATCGCCACGATGGAAGCCACCGGGTATCACGTCATTGGGGAATTCGAATGACAAAGCCGTTGCATACTGATGAAGGTCAAACTTCGGTTTTTACTATCGGCGTCACCGTGGTGATCTTGCTGGTAGCCCTAACGATTAGTGCAATTATGTCGGTGACCCTGCAACACAGAAAACTACTTTCGCTTGCAGACTCGGCAGCTCAAAGTGCGGCTACGGCCTTTACGTTGGCCGATCCTGGCGACGGTACGCTGACCATAACCGATGCATCAGCAAGGCACGAAGTACAAGAGCACATGCGCATCCTAGGTGCGGCAGAGTATTTGAATGACCTGAATATTGAAGCCGTGTATGTGGAAGGAGATACCACTGTGCTAGTGCGGCTTTCTGCCACCGCACATCCTCCGGTAGTCAATTTTGTCGTTCCCGCCGGAATTCAAGTCTCGGCCGAAGGCACGGCTCGAACCCGACTTGAACAATAAGTTATGTCTTAGCCACTCCTTTCGCGTATCCTTGAAAAGCCATGGCTCATATTGACTATCCCGCAGAAATCGCAGATCTTCGACATACCTATGAATCGATCGCGGCCGTATCTGATGTTGAACAGATCCGCGCCGACATCGTCGAGCTTTCCAAAGAAGCTAGCGCACCCAATTTGTGGGATGACCCTGCTATCGGCCAACAGGTTACCTCGGCGCTGTCTCGAAAAGAGCACGAACTGGAACGGTTGACCTCACTGCATGCGCGTATCGACGACCTTGAGGTCATGGCAGAACTTGCCCAGGAAGCTAATGACGCCGACCTGCACGCCGAAGCCGCCGAAGAGCTGAAACACATTTCCAAGGCTCTTAGCCAGTTGGAAACTGTCACATTACTCAGCGGTGAATATGACGAACGCGAAGCCGTCGTCACGATTCGTGCCGGTGCCGGGGGAGTAGATGCCGCAGACTTTACCGAAATGCTCATGCGCATGTATTTGCGTTGGGCCGAACATAATGGGTATCCCACCAAGGTTATGGATACCTCATATGCCGAGGAAGCAGGCCTGAAATCTGCCACGTTTGAGGTAAATGCGCCCTATGCTTTTGGCACCCTGTCCGTTGAAGCAGGTACACATCGACTAGTCCGGATTTCTCCATTTGATAACCAAGGACGTCGTCACACTTCCTTTGCCGCCGTTGAGGTGGTGCCGCTCATTGCCTCGGATGATTCGATTGAGATCCCGGATACGGACCTAAAAATCGATGTGTTCAGGTCCTCTGGTCCAGGGGGTCAGCACGTAAACACTACCGACTCAGCGGTGCGCATGACGCACCTTCCGACCGGCATTGTAGTGTCGATGCAGAACGAAAAATCGCAGATCCAAAACCGCGCGGCTGCATTGCGGGTTTTACAGTCGCGATTGTTACTGCTTCGCAAAGAAGAAGAAGAAGCTAAGAAGAAAGAACTAGCCGGCGACGTCAAAGCGTCGTGGGGTGACCAGATGCGTTCTTACGTGCTCAATCCATACCAGATGGTTAAAGACCTGCGGACCCACCATGAAGAAGGCAACCCGGATAAGGTCTTTAATGGCGAAATTAACGAGTTTATTGACGCCGGGATCCGGTGGCGCGCGGCTACACGACACGAGTAACAGCCGAACCTAGTCAAGCTATTGTGGTGCTGACACACTAGAGACATGACTGAAAAACGCATTGTACAAGCTAGTCGCGCTGTTAACGCTCCTGCTGCAGAAATTTTTGAATTCATTGCCGATCCGGCGCTTCAACCGACGTGGGACGGAAACGATAACCTTGCCGAGGCACCAACGGGTCAACGTATCACTGGCGTGGGGCAACAATTTGTTATGCACCTGACAAACGGGCAGTCACGAACTAATCATGTGGTCGAATTTGAAGAAGGTCGGCGAATAGCTTGGAATCCGGCGCCAACCGGGGAACAACCCCGCGGTCATCTTTTTCGGTGGGAACTGACCCCGGTCGATGCACATACTACCGAGGTTAGGCATACTTACGACTGGACCCAATTGACCGACGCCTCCAGGTTTGAACGTGCTCGTTCTTACACTGAGGAGGCCCTCTTGAATTCAGTTAACCGACTTGCACTGAAGGCGGAAAAATAAGGCTGTACGAGTGAATAGTCCAGCGATGGTTTGCGTTACAATGTGTGCAGTACCACGCTAGACAATTTAGGAGTCATTGTGTCTGCTTCTTCTCCACGCGATGCAGTAATTATTGGCGGATCGCGCACCCCATTTGGTCGTCTACTTGGGGCACTTGCCGGGTATTCCGCTATCGATTTGGGCGCCCACGCGATTAAGGGGGCTATTAGCTCTGCTGGTATCTCCGCCGATGCTGTGGATACCGTCATTATGGGACAAGTAATTCAAGCTGGCGCAGGCCAAAACCCGGGGCGACAAGCTGCCCTCAACGCCGGCATTGGTCGCGATGTACACGGCATTACCATCAATAAAGTATGTCTCAGTGGTGCAAGTGCCGTCATTGATGCCAGCCGTATGATCGCACTGGGAGACGCTGATGTGGTCATCGCTGGCGGTCAAGAATCGATGACCAATGGGCCACACCTGATACCAGGCTCGCGTGCAGGGCATAAGTACGGTCCTGTAACCATGCTGGATGCCACGGATCATGATGCCCTCAAAGACCAAGACGGCGGAATTTCGATGGGTGTCTTGACTGAACGGGGCAACCAAAAATTTGGTTTAGACCGTGATAGTCAAGATCATGTTGCTGCACTTTCGCACCAGCGTGCCATGGATGGCAATGCAGCGCGCGCTGAGGAAATATCGCCGGTAGAAATTCCGCAACGTCGTGGCGAACCGGTTGTTGTCGACGCTGATGAAGGTGTGAGAGCGCAAACGACCCAGGAGAGCTTAGCTGGTCTTCGTCCGGCCTTCGCCCCAGACGGTACGGTAACTGCCGGAAATTCTTCGCAACTATCTGACGGCGCTGCAGCGATTGTGGTGGTATCCCGTGAGTATGCTCAACAGCACAGTCATCAGATTTTGGCAACAGTAGCCGGATACGGACAGGTTGCCGGCCCACACGATGCCCAGTTACATTCGCAGCCAGCTAATGCCATCAAAGCTGCAACGAAACGCTCAGGGTGGGGCACCGACGAGCTTGATTTTCTTGAAATCAACGAGGCCTTCGGTGCCGTGGTGGTGCAGTCGCTGAAAGACTTAGACTACCCATTAGAAAAGACAAATATTTACGGCGGTGCCATCGCCTTGGGACACCCGGTGGGTGCTTCAGGGGCACGGTTAGTGCTTACAGCAGCTAAAGAACTCGCCCGACGTGGTAACGGTAAGGCCGCCGTTGGTCTATGTGGTGGCGGCGGGCAAGGCGAATGCGTACTGCTCGAACTGTAAGAATTTTCCAACACACCATAAGCACCAGCTCCAAGATCCCACGGATGTTACCAAACCGTGATTACTCTTGAAGAGCTGGTGCTTTTTACTTCCCCAACACCGACCAGGCACTAGTGAATCGTATGCCGATTCGGTCAAGGAAAAACATGATTCGATTCGAAGATGTCACGAAGGTCTATGATACGACCTCTCGTCCGGCTTTGGACAGCGTGACCACGGAGATAGAACGCGGTGAATTCGTGTTCTTAGTCGGTCCGTCAGGTTCAGGTAAGTCCACATTTATTCGACTCGTGCAGCGTGAGGAGAAAGCCTCGTCCGGAACAGTGTATGTTTCCGGACGTGATGTTGCCCGGCTGTCGTCTTGGCGCGTGCCACATCTCCGCCGTGATCTTGGCGTCGTATTCCAAGATTTCAGGTTGCTACCCAATAAGAATGTTTTTTCAAACGTAGCCTTTGCTATGCAGGTACTAGGCAAACGGCGTGGCTTGATCAATCAAGCGGTACCTGAGGTCCTTGAAACCGTCGGATTAGAAGATAAAAGTCGACGGTTTCCTCATGAGCTTTCAGGCGGTGAACAACAGCGTGTGGCAATTGCCCGCGCGGTTGTTAATCGTCCGGCAATTCTCTTGGCAGATGAGCCCACCGGGAACCTAGACCCCGAAACGTCCTGGGGCATTATGGAAGTCTTGGACAAAATCCACCAAAACGGCACAACCGTTGTCATGGCTACTCACGACCATGAAATAGTTAACACTATGCGTCGACGCGTCGTTGAACTTGAAGAAGGCCGAATCGTGCGCGATGAACCAGAAGGTGGCTATCAACCAGCAGACACCACAGCCCACTTACAATCGCGGTTGAGAAAGTCAGAGGTGAAGTAGTGCGGTTTGCGTTTATCGTTTCGGAAACGCTTTCTGGGATTCGCCGAAACCTTTCCATGGTCATCTCCGTGGTATTGGTTACCTTCATCTCGCTGACATTTGTCGGTTCGGCTGGTTTATTGCAAATGCAGATTAACCAGATGAAAGGCTACTGGTACGACCGCGTCGAAGTGGCGATCTTTTTGTGTAATGACACCTCGACGACCGCAAGCTGCGCAGGTGGTGCGGTAACCGATAGCCAACGGGAAGCCATTGAAGCGCAATTGGAATCGCAACAGGCTGCTGCCTATGTTGAAAGTTACGAGTATGAGTCCCAAGAACAGGCTCTTGAATTGTTCCAGGAACAATATTCAAACTTGGATATGGCAGACAGTGTAAGTGCAGAACAGCTACCGGAATCATTTCGCGTCTCGCTGGTGGACCCGGAACAGTATGAAGTAGTCAACGAGATGTTCTCGGGTATGGCCGGTGTAGAGGTAGTCTCGGATCAGCGCGAACTCTTAGAATCGTTATTCTCACTGATGAATATCGCCTCGGTAATTGCTATCGCACTGGCCGTAATCATGCTCATTACCGCCATCTTATTAATCGCCACCACTATCCGCCTGTCAGCATTTTCTCGGCGACGTGAAACCGGTATTATGCGACTGGTAGGGGCGTCAAAGACCATGATCCAGCTTCCGTTTCTGGCCGAAGGCGTCGTCGCGGCACTACTGGGTGCTGGTTTAGCCTCATTAGCTACTTGGGCGATAGCGAAATTTTTCATTGCCGATTGGTTAGCATCGGAATACCCACAAACCGGCTTTATCTCGTCTACCGAGGCGCTCTGGCTTGTACCCTTATTGCTTGTCATTGCGCTAATACTGGCCTCGATATCATCGATGTTGACCCTACGGCGATACCTCAAAGTATAGATTTATTGATTAAGCCTTTTTTGAAACTTCCAGCGAAGATTCACCGCATGTGTCTGAAGGAGACATGAACATGATTCAGCGACGGTTTTCAAGTGCTGTTGCGGCTGCAGGCATTGTAGCTGTCCTCGGCATGACTTGTGTTGTGCCCGCTGTTGCACAAGACGAAGTCGATCGGCTTGAACGTGAGCTCAATGATTCTAAGAACGAGCGCGACAGGTTGGATGACTCTTTAGATGAACTCAATGAGGAAAAATCTAATCTAGATGCCGATCGCGGAGATCTCAACGCATCCCTTGAGGGTCTGGACCAGGATATCGCGGACAAGGTTACCGAACTGCAAGATCTGCAGGATGAGTTACCAGGTGCCCAGCAGGCCGTGGAAGATGCTGAAGCCCGGGTGTCGGCAGCTCAGGAAGAAGTTAACTCGCTGAATAATCGCGTGGCTGAGGCCGAGGGGCGCCGTGCGGATATTCAGACAGAGATTGAGACGTCCGAGCAGGAGCTAAATGTTGCCGAGGATGAAGTCGGTCGGATTGCCGCTGAGGCTTATAAATCCGGTGGGGCCAATGACCTGTCTTTCCTCTTTGGCGTCTCGGACTCGTCGCTGCCTGACACCATGGGAATGGCCCAACAAGCGATACGGATTCAAGATAGCCAAATCGCAGATCTCTCGCAGCAAAATGCTCAAGATGTTAACGCTGAAGCGCGCATGGAAGCCGTTGAAGCTGAAATTCGTGAGCTGAAATCCCAGGCTGAGGACGCTTTAGCTGCGGAAGAAGAAGCACGGGAAGAAGCCAACGCCGCTAAAGATGAACTCGACGGCATGATCGATACTAATGAGCGTCTCACAGCGGAGTTGGAAGAAGAACGTCCGCGCATTGAAGCAGCGATTGAAGAAAATCGCTCGGCTGCAGACGAGGTTAATGATGAAATCCTAGCTCAGCAGGAAAAGGTAAATCAGCAGTCATCGGAGATCTCTGGTTTGCAAGAAGAATATAACGATGCTGTAGCTGAGGCTGAAGCTAAACGAAAAGCTGCTGAAGAAGCGGAACGTAAAGCCCGCGAGGCCGAAGAACAGGCAGCCCGAGAAAACGCATCCCAGCAGCAGAAGGAATCAGCTACGAAAGCTCGTAGTGACGCCGAAACCGCAGATGAAGAATATGAAGAGCAGAAGCAGAAGGTCGAACAGGCAGCCGCAGATACTGGCAGCTCCTGGGGGCTGATCGCCCCGCTCGATTCCTATCAAACGTCTGGGTTTGGTTGGCGGCCCACACCTGCCGGCACCTTTGATTATGGTGGTAGCGGCGGCTACGTCCATACCGGGCTCGACTACGGTGGTGGGTGTGGCCTTCCAATTAAGGCAGCTCGTTCAGGTACGGTCATTAACGCCGATATGGCTGTTTCGACCTCGGGTAACCGTGTGGTTATTGACCATGGAGAGGTAAATGGCAGCTTGCTGGCCACTAAATATCATCACATGACACGCTATGTGGTCAGCCCTGGCCAGTCTGTTTCTCAGGGGGAGGTCATCGGTTACACCGGTACAACCGGGAACTCCACCGGTTGTCACCTGCATTTTGAAACCCTAATTAATGGTCAAGCTCAGAATCCACTGAACTACCTGTAATAAATACAACAGCATACGGTACGCCCTCATCCAGGCACCCTGGATGAGGGCGTACTTTTGACAGGGCCTGTATAATGGGCCGTTGGACAAAACCGTCATGCGGAAGGAGTGCGAATGTCCAAGAAATCTGGTCGCGGCAAACCGGCACGCGAAGATCGGCAAGTGATCGCTACCAACCGCAAGGCGCGTCATAACTACAACATCAAAGATACTTATGAAGCCGGCATTGCGTTGATGGGCACCGAAGTGAAGTCGCTGCGCGATGGCCATGCATCGATCGTTGATGGGTTTGCTATGTTTTCTGGCCATGAGTTATGGCTAGAAAATGTTTATATCCCAGAATACGGTTACGGCACGTGGACGAATCACTCTGCTCGACGTCGTCGTAAGCTGTTATTGCACCGTAGCGAACTCAATAAGCTGCGTCGAGAAAGCGATGCAGCCGGAAGAACCATCGTGCCGTTGTCGATGTACTTTAGGGATGGTAAAGCAAAAGTCGAAATCGCCCTGGCTGAAGGTAAACGCGATTATGATAAGCGGCAAGCGTTACGGGAAGCACAAGATAAACTTGAAGCCCAGCGTGCGATGCGAGAAGCAAATCGCCGGGGTAGGTCAGTGCTATAAGGTACGAGTCCAGCCTGGGAATAAAAACCTAAAGTCTCGAGTTGTACCTAGTGTAGTTCCAAGATATAGTGGACTGTCCTGGTTGCGATCAGGAGCTGTTTGTAAACAGAATATGGGGATGATCGGTTTCGACGATGTGAGTTGCCGTGTGGGAAGCGTGCCGAGGAAGCAAAGTCACCTCGTAAACGCCCTTTGCAACCAATTAAGTGCCGATTCTAAACGCACTGACTTCGCTCTCGCTGCCTAAGTAAACCAGCGAACGAGTCCGTCAGCCCAGGCATCGCTATCGTCCTGGATCCTGGCGTCGATTAGATAGCCACTGTCTGTCGCCCCTGTCGGGGGAAGTGACAGAGACCTGAAACCGACTAGACCTAACAGTTGCTGGTCTGTGAGCCAACTGAGGTCGATAAAACTCCGAGCAGACTGCGCACGGAGAAGCCTAGCGAAAGCCACATCGGACCCGGGTTCAATTCCCGGCATCTCCACGCTGAAGCCCGTAGCCTATGG
>Ga0209487_1000029_pt1 | contig 144586 bp, 117 predicted proteins | sample Poulit2012_FD_187524 | JGI IMG/M metagenome (GOLD analysis project Ga0209487, IMG submission 187524) | Agricultural soil microbial communities from Georgia to study Nitrogen management - Poultry litter 2012 (SPAdes) (version 2) | ecosystem: Environmental > Terrestrial > Soil > Agricultural...
GCCACCGCCCACCTTTTTACAAAAGCCTCTTGAAAGTTTTTTCAAGAGGCTTTTTGCATGGCAGAAATTTGATGAGCAGTGGAATTAGCAAATATCTTTATTTAATGGGAAGATAATTTGGAGTGGAATTTAATTTGAGATTTATTGAACTTTTTAATTTAGGAGTGTTGCTCTGTCAAGTAGAATAAATAACCTATCATAAGCCTTAAAATTATCTCGTTGTAATTACTTGAGGATATGATCTGAAAGTTTTTTAATATTTTATGCCATAATAAAATTGAAAGAAATACTTTCTTTCCCATATAAAGATAACGGAGGAATATTTTTATTCACTATTCATTATTTATTATTCATGTGCAGACAATAAAATAAAGTCCGGTTTGATTTGAACTAAATGAAAATAGCCTCTTAAAAGATAGCTTCTAAAATATTCTTCTGAATATAATACAGATTTTATTCAGCGTTTTAATGTAAAATGTCCGGTATAGACAGCAGGCTGTTGAGTTACTGAACCGTCTTCATGTATAATGGTTTCTTTAAATTCAATTTTAAACCAATAATCATTTGAAGGCATTGGTTTTCCATGGAAAGTTCCATCCCATCCTTCCTGATTGGGTTTGATCTGAGTGAGCAGTTTTCCGTATCGATCAAAAATATAAATAATCGCATCAGGTTGATTTTCTATTCCGATGACATTCCATGTGTCATTAATTCCATCCCCATTGGGCGTGAAAAAATCGGGATAACCCAGGATGGTGATGGGTAAAGCAAATTCTCCGCATCCGGCCACACTTTTTCCATAAACTATATGAGTACCCGGTTCTATATTTTCAAAAATTAGCTGACGGTTTGGTTGTAGTGTTTGCCAATCTCCATCATCAACTTTAAAAACAAAAACTCCGTATCCGTCCACATTATAAACTAAGATACCGTTTCTTTTTTCAAAAGATCCACGGATGGGTTTTATTTTAAATTCAGGAGCATCCCATTCTTCAATGGTAAAATCGATTACTTGTTCACATTGGATACCGTCTTTCTTAGCGATGACCACTGAATAAAAACCCGGAGAATCAATCAAAAAATTCGATGTTGTTGTTGCTAAAGTATCTCCATAAAAAGCATTTATATTTTTTCTAAATATCCAGGTGAAGTCATGATCTTCTTCTGAAAGTCCTGTTTCTACAAGAACTGAAGTGAGTGAATCATCTAAAATACCTTCAGGATCGGAACAAATCACATATCTGTGATAATCTGATAAATCTGCATTGGGTGATTCTTCCAAATTTACTTTTATTCTTCCTATTTCATTGGATGTACAACCGCTAAAAGTGTTTATGGCTTCAACAATAATAACCTGATTGTCTTCTGCCTCATAATTTGTAGGAACTTCAATGTAATCTCCGTTTTCATAAGCTTCTTCATCAGGATAAAAACGAGCACGAATATCATCCTCTTCGTCAGTAACAAATAGTTCTTCAAAACGATTTAATCGAATTATCGCTTTTCCATTTCCATCATCACAGATTGGACCTATGTCTATAGTCTCAGTTGTCAATAATTCGGGAATCTTGCTTAAATAAAGATTGATGCGAAGTACAATTTCCAAATTACCATGACTATCTTCTACTCTTCCATATATTTCAGTAGATTTACCATCATTATAATCTACTGAATAAGGAAAAGATATTGGTGTTCCTGTTGCGTTAATAGCATCGTCCAAATCTTCATAAAAGGAAAAATTTGAATCCGGAAAATCTGCTGCAAGATCCGGTAAAATTTCTTCTAAAAAGAAATCTGCTGAAAGTATATCATCTTCAATACAAATAAAATAATCGCCTCCTACAATTTTACATTCCAGAACTGCATCTCCGCCAAGCTTTATTTTGTAGCTACTTTCTATAGGACCTTTTCGATCAATGGCAATAAGAATTTCATCTCCGGGCTCTACATCAAAATATTTGGCCATTCCCGGATGAGGATCACCAAGATCTCCAATATCATCTCTGCAGGTATGACCCACGTAAGGTGCTAAACCTGTTGTGAATAAGTTGGGATAAAGTTGTTTTTCCTCTTCATCGGCTACAAGAGGATTATTTTCTGAACCTCTTTTATCTGCCGGAACGGTTAATTCCAGATTATTCCAATTCGGATTTTTAAAAGCTCCAAAATCATAATTTACCTCCTGGTCCGGAGTGACTTGAAAAGTAAATGTACTTCCGGATTGAATGACCACATAATAAAAATCTATATAAGGTGATAAGGGTTCACGAGGTACCATCGCAGCAAAACCTCCGGGAAATAAAAACCTTCCGCAGGGATAAATTTCATATCCTGTATCTTCCGGTGTACTTAAAGGAACAATATGATCAGAACAAATGGCGGTAGCTAAAGATTTATTGAATTCTTGTGCCTGGACGGTCTGAAAATTTAAATGACAGCAAAAGAATAGAAAAAGTAAAAAATATTTCACACGGGAAGGTTTCTTCATAATGTACCTCAAAAGGATTCTTGCATTTGAATATTCAAAAATTGTTTTAAGGCAGCTATTAAGTTGTTTGAAGCTCTTAATGGAATGGCTATAGAAACTACCCGTTTAATTAATTTTTCAAGATACAGAATTTTATTAAAAATGATAAGTTTTTTGCAGGATTTTTCGGTCCCAAAAAAAGTTTATGTAAAAAATAACTGATATTCTTTTTGAAATCTCTCTCATGGCTAATTAATAAGAATCTTCAATTTAAATGGATTCAAGTGAATATTTATGAATATATTTAGGGCTAAGAAAAAATTGAACCTAAATACCATTCAACATGAAAACAAAAATATTTATATTCTTTCTTTGTGGATTTTATGCTTTCATGAGCTATGCTCAAAACGAGATTCCTTCCAAAGAGGTACAAATAGAAACCGCTACTCAGGCTGCTCCGGAAATGTTTAGAGCAGAAGCAAAAGTGCTGGGATATGATAGAGAAGGAAAATTAATTACCCTAAGGGAAGGTTCTAATGGTATAATTTGTCTGGCAGACAATCCTAAAGAAAAAGGTTTCAGCGCTGCTTGTTATAGTGACAAACTCGAAGATTTTATGCGTCGTGGCAGAGAGTTGGAGGCAGAAGGTAAATCTACCGCAGAAAAAAGAGAAGCAAGAAAAAACGAAATTGAAGAAGGTAAATTAAAAATGCCTTCCGAAGCTGCAGCGGTTTATGTGTTATCCGCAGAGCAGGAAAATTACAATCCTAAAACCGGAGAATTAAAAGATACCCGCATCCGGTATGTTTTTTATAAACCTTATATGACTGTAGAAGAAACAGGCCTTCCGGATAAACCTCAAGGAAAAGGAATGCCCTGGTTGATGGATGCCAATACCCATCGTTCTCATATTATGATTACTCCATAAAACGATTCTTTTAGATGGAAAGTAAAAAGAGTATATATCAGTGGAAAAAAAGTTATACTTTAGTTCTTCTTGCCAACGCTTTTTATATTTTAATTTTTTATTTTTTGACCTCTCTATTTAGCTGAAAAGTAAATGGTATATTTAGATTGGGTAGTTCTTTTATCTACCCTGGCTTTTATCGTTATCTATGGTGCTTATAAAACACGCGGCCAAAAACAGGTAAAAGATTTTTTAAAAGGCGGAAATCAGAGTAAGTGGTGGACTGTCGGCTTATCCGTAATGGCGACTCAAGCCAGTGCGATTACTTTTTTATCAACACCCGGTCAGGCTTTTAGTGATGGTATGGGATTTGTCCAATTTTATTTTGGGCTGCCCATAGCCATGGTGATTATTTGTCTGGTTTTTATTCCTATTTATCATAAACTCAATGTTTATACGGCTTATGAATTTTTAGAAAGCAGGTTTGATTTAAAAACAAGAACCCTGACTGCTATTCTATTTTTAATTCAAAGAGGATTGGCCGCCGGAATCACAATTTTTGCTCCTTCTATTATTCTTTCTGTAGTCCTGGGATGGGATTTAATCAGTCTAAATTTTATTATAGGTGTTTTAGTGATTATTTATACTGTCTCCGGAGGAACCCAGGCGGTTAATATTACTCATAAACAACAGATGTCTGTCATTTTTATTGGGATGCTAACAGCTTTTCTTCTCATTATAAATTATCTGCCTGAAGAAATTAATTTTGGAAAAGCACTGGAAATTGCAGGAGCAAACGGTAAGATGGAAATTCTCGATTTTTCTCTTGATTTTGATAATCGATACACTATTTGGAGTGGTTTGTTAGGAGGTACATTTTTAGCTTTATCTTATTTCGGTACCGATCAAAGTCAAGTGCAACGATATTTATCCGGTAAATCGATAAGGGAAAGTCAGATGGGTATGATATTCAATGGTCTTCTGAAAGTTCCTATGCAATTTTTTATTCTTTTAACCGGAGTAATGGTTTTTGTATTTTATCAATTTAATCCTTCTCCCTTAAATTTTAATCCTTTAGCTGAAGAGGCCGGAATGCATACTGCTTCTTATGTCGAATTGCAAAAAGATTTAGAAATAAATCAACAAAAGAAGGCTGAAGTTTCACTGGCTTTTGCAACCACTGATAATCCTTCTGAGAAGGCTGCTTTTAAGGAAGAAATAAAATATTACAATCAAAAAGAGGTTGAGATTAGAACAAAGGCCGGAGAAATTATCCGGGAGAAAAATCAACATATAGAAACCAATGATAAAGACTATGTGTTTATTCATTTTATATTAAATAATCTTCCAAGAGGTTTGATAGGATTGCTGCTGGCTGTTATTTTATCCGCGGCTATGTCATCCACCGCTTCCGAACTCAATGCTCTGGCTTCTACCACTGTGGTCGATCTTTACAGAAGAAATCAGACTCGAGAAAAATCTGAAAAACATTATGTAAAAGCTTCCAGATGGTTTACACTTTTATGGGGTGGTTTAGCTATTTTAGTAGCTTGTACAGCTCATCTTTTTGATAATTTAATTCAGTTAGTCAATATAATCGGTTCCATTTTTTATGGAAATGTACTCGGTATTTTCCTATTGGCATTTTTTGTGAAATATGTGAATAGCCGATCAGTTTTTATAGCAGCTTTAATAACTCAACTTATTGTTATTGCAGGCTGGTGGTTTGATTGGATGCCTTATTTATGGTTAAATTTATTTGGTTGTGCTCTGGTAATGGGAATAGCTATTATTTTACAAATATTCAGTAAAGACAAAATCTGAAAGAAAAATGACAAGTGTAAAAGTAGAAAATCTGACAAAAAAATATAAAAATCAATTAGCAGTTGATAATATTTCTTTTTCACTGAAAAGCGGCGAAATAGTTGGTTTTTTGGGTCCTAACGGAGCAGGAAAATCCACCACCATGAAAATGCTGACCGGATTTTTAGCACCTACTTCCGGAGATGCTTTTATTCATTCAAACTCTATTTTAAAAGATAAAATTAAGTTACGTCAGATAATCGGATATTTACCGGAGCACAATCCTTTATATCTCGAAATGTATGTTCGGGAATATCTAAATTTCTGTGCGCAGATTTATAAAATTTCAAAAAAACAAATTGAAGAAGTAATTGAATTAACCGGATTAAAAGAAGAATCTCATAAAAAAATAGAACAGCTCTCAAAAGGGTACAGGCAAAGAGTGGGTTTAGCAGCAGCTCTTTTACACGATCCTGAAGTTTTAATTCTTGATGAACCCACCACAGGTTTAGATCCTAATCAGTTGGTAGAAATCAGAAATCTTATAAAAAAAGTAGGGAAAACCAAAACCGTTTTATTGTCCACTCATATTATGCAGGAAGTAGAAGCTGTTTGTGATCGGGTTTTAATTATTCATAAAGGAAGTCTGGTGGCAGATAAATACCTGAAAGATCTTAAGGATGAAAATCTTCAGGTTATTCAGGTTGAATTTGATTATAAAATTGAAAATCAAGCTTTGAAAAAACTTCCTAATCTTATTAAAATTGAGAATCCCACCGGAAGCTTTTTTTATGAATTAAGTTTTGATACTTCAGACGATATGCGTTCTGCGGTTTTTGATTTTGCGAGAGAGAATGGTTTGAAGATTTTACAATTGTCTCAAAAGCTTCGAAATCTGGAAGATTTATTTAGAGAATTAACCGGTGAAAAGACTGTTTCTAAATAACTGAATTAAATGAAATTAGAAGAATATCTTTCTGAAAACGTTCATATTTCCAAAGAAATCATCAGTGAAATTATACAAGCCGGAAAAAGAAAAACATTTTCTAAAGGAGAATTAATTCTTCCGGCCGATAATCTTTCGCAAAAAGTGTTTTTTATTGAACAAGGACTGGTAAAAATGTTTTATCATAAAGATGAGCGCAGTATAACCCATTATTTTTTTAAGGAAAATGAATTTATTACCCGTTCAGAAAATTTTTATGAATATCTGAGAAGAGAAAAGAAATCTGTTTATGGATTAACTGCTCTTGAACATGGAACAACTATTTTCGAATTTCCTTTTGAAGTAATTAGTCCGAAATCTGATATCAGTGCTGAAATGAGCTTTTTAATTCAAAAAATTTTACTTGATGTTTTAAGAGGTTTTTCAAATAAACTCAACAGTATTCAGTTTGAAAATGCTCAGGAACGCTATGAACAACTTCTTTCTACTCAGCCTGAGATCATTCTGCGTGCGCCTTTAGGAGATATTGCCTCTTATTTAGGAATCTCACAGCAAACCTTAAGTGTTATAAGATCTCAGATAAAATAAAATTTTTTAAGATATCTTAAATTTTCATCTCAAAATTTTATAGACCTTTGTATAGTTCATAAAAAACAAAGGTTATGAATAAATATAAATTATTTTATTTTATAATTTTCTTTTCTGTTGCCATGTTTTCCCGGGCTCAGAATTTAATTGAGGATGATTTAAAAATCCCTATTGAAAAAGCTTTATCCAAAAGTTCGGATGTCTATCTAAAAGAATTACAAGCAGATATGACTGAAATGGAGATGGAGGCAGTTAGGGCAAAAAGATTTCCTCAACTTTCTTTAATGGGAGGTTATGGCTATTTGTATTCAAGATTAAGCCCTGAATTTCCTACTCAATATTTACCTATTACTCAAACTCCTGTTTTTGAAGATCCTTTGGTTTCTAATTTTCAAACCCAGGTTTTTTTGGGAGGAATTTCTGCAAGACAAGTTATTTTTGCCGGAAATCAGATCAACCAGGGAATTAAAGCTTTAGAAGAAAAACAAAAAGCAGAAAAGTTTTTGGCAGAAGCAGGGAAGGAAGAAATTATCAAAGAAGTAATTCAGACTTTTGATCAGTTGATGTTGTTAAAACAAGCTGATAAATTACTGGAAGATTCTGAAAAAAGATTAAATAAAGAACATCAGAAGGTTTTAAAAGCTATTGAAAACGGATTAGCCATTCCTTATGATCGGGATAAACTCAAATTAGCTATTTTAGAGTTGGAAGAAAAAAAGATGGAGGCTGAAGGAAACAGAGCTTTATTATATGCTAAGCTTCAGTATTTAACTGATATGGAAGAAAGTGAACTGAGAAATATCGATTATGAACTTCAACTTTTTTTGATTAATCATGCTGATTTTACCCCGGAAAATCGTGCTGAGATAAAAGCATTGGAATCAGGAAGAAAGGCAAGTGAACATGCTTATAAAAAAGAGAAAGGTTCTAATTTACCAACCATCTTTGCCTTTGGAAATCTTAATTATGTTGATGCTTTTGATTCAAAAGTGAAGTTTAAAGATGTTCCCATTGCCGGAGATGTGAGTTTAAAAACCAATCACATTCGGTTAGAACCTGCCGCCGCTGCCGGTGTTGGTTTAAAATGGGATTTATTTAAAGGAGGAGCCAATAGAAAAAATATCAGAAAAGCTGAAATCAGTTTGGAAATGAGTGAAGTAAAATTAAAAGACACAAGGGAAAAACTTGAATTACTTTTACAAAAAAATCGGGTAGATTATAATACTGCCGAAAAAAGAGTTCTGGTGGCTGATCAACAGCTTCAAATAGCAGAAAATAATTTGAACTTAGCTTCCAAACAATACAGTGCCGGTTTAGTAGATCTCACTGAACGTCTGGCTTCAGAAAATGATTTTTACCAGGTAAATTTAAATTATTACAATCAGATTCTCAACCAGCGAAATGCAGCTATCGAATTATTGCTTGGAGTTGGAGAATTGTGGAATAAAATTTTTGATGAAGATGAAAACTAAAAGTATTTTAATATTAAGCATAGGATTAATTTTTTCTTCTTGCAGTAAAAACAGGATGGAACCTGCTTTTATGGGAAAGATTGAAAGAGATCAAATTTCTGTAGTCACAAAAGTACCGGGAACTATTGAGGAAATTCTGGTTTATGAAGGAGATTTTGTAAAAAAAGGAGATACTCTTGCTATTCTTGAAATTCCTGAGGTAGATGCTAAAAGACAACAAGCCGAAGGTGCTTTAAAATCTGCTGAAGCACAATACCAGATGGCTGTAAAAGGAGCTACTTCAGGACAGTTAAAGCAACTTCAGAATAAAGTAAACGGATTAAAAGAACAATTTGATTTCGCTCAAAAATCTTTGGAAAGATTAGAAAATATGTTGCAGGACAGCTTAATTCCTCAACAGCAATTTGATGAAGTTTTTGCCAAATTTCAGGGAGCAAAAAATCAATATGAAGCGGCTAAAACTGAATTGGAAGAGGCCAGGGAAGGAGCGAGAAGTGAACAGCAAACTATGGCGCTGGGACAACAATTACAAGCGTCAGGAGCTATTTTGGAAGTAGGGGCTGCAGAAAGAGAAAAATATATGATAGCTCCTCAGGATATGACAGTTGAAAATATTAATCTAAAAATAGGAGAACTGGCTTTACCGGGATATCCTGTAGTATCAGGTTATATAGATGCTTCCATACATTTTAGATTCACCATTGCAGAAAATCAACTGGGGAAAATTGCACCCGGAGAAAAAGTCAAAATTAAAGTTTTATATAAAGACAGAAATCTAATTGATGCGCAGGTTAGTTCAGTAAAAGCTTTAAGTGCTTATGCTAATATTGCTACAGCTTATCCTGATTTTGATATGCAGCAAACTTTATTTGAAGTATTTGTCCGACCTGAAAATGTAGATGAAGTAAGAGATTTAATTACCAAAGCTTCCGTTTCCTTAGAACTTCAGAAATGAGAAATTTTATCAAATTAATTAATCGGGAATTTAGACTTTTCTTTAGCAATAATGTGCTTAGGCTGTTGTTTATTGGTGCTCCTATTCTTTATGGAGTATTGATAGGAGCTGTTTATCAAAAAGGAAAAATCACCGATTTACCTATTATTGTTGTTGATGAAGATCATAGTCCGATGAGTTTAAAATTCATCGATATGCTTCAGGAAAATGAAAGTATTGAAGTAGCAGAAGTGCTTCCTTCCATGTTTGGCGTTAAAGACAGAGCCATTGATTTAGAGGCTACTGTTATTGTAAATATTCCTAAAGAATTTGCTTCTGGTATTCAACAAAATCGTCTGCCTGAGATTTCCATTTTTGTAGATGCTTCCAATACACTCACTTCCAATACTGCTTTAATGGCTGTGAATGTGGTTGCTATGACAATGAAAGCAGGAATTCAGATAGAATCACAAATGAAAAAGGGTGTTCCTGAATATGTGGCTTCTCAAAACTTTGAACCTTTTAAAACTACGATTATAAAACAAAGTATCCGAAGCGGAAATTATCTTTATTTTATGCTGCCGGGAGTTTTATTAACTGTTTTTCAGCAAGTTCTTCTCTTAGGTTTGGCCTTGACTTTTGCATCAGAATATGAAAACGGAACCTTTACCGAATTGGTTCAAAAAATGCCCAACGCCTTTGGAATGCTGGCAGTAAAAATTATTCCTTATATGATTATGTCAGTAGGAATAATTTTAATGTACTGGGGATTTTCGAAATACTACAATATGATCATTGGAGGTGCTTTCTGGCCTTTTGTGATGAGTACTTTTGTGTTTATTCTTGCTGTTTGTGGAATTGGTGTACTGGTCAGTATTGTTCTTCCCAATCAGTTAAAAGCTACAGAAGTTTTGATGGTGGTTGCTACTCCAAGTTTTATCCTCAGCGGATTTACCTGGCCTTTAAGTCAAATGCCGCTTTGGGTTCAGTCTATAGCTGATTTGATTCCGCTTACACATTATCTGAAAATCTTCAGACTCTTATATTTAAACAAAGCCGAAGTTTATCACATTTATCCTCATGTTGTTAAACTGCTGGTGATTGCTGTTGTTTGTCTGTTAGTTTCAGCACTTATTTTATTTATTAAAATCAGAAGAACCAAAAAAGTTTTAAAAATTCTGGATAAATAGAAAAATTTATTTTGATGTTGGAATTTGAGCTTTTTCATAAATAAGTTTTTCTTCCTTTAATTCTTTCCAAAAATCATCAGGAATATTGGTTTTCCAGGCTTGAATATTGGAATCTACTTGTTCAACTTTGCTCATTCCGGGAATGATGGAAATAAATTCATCAGCAGCTAATACAAACTGTAAGGCAGCTGAAAGCAAATCAATATCATATTTTTTGGCTATGGAAGAAATCTTCTCACGTTTTTCTGTCATGCCTTTAGGAATATGATCTTTATAATTAAAACGATCTCTGCCATTTATAAACCCGGAATTATATCCGGCTCCCGAAACTAATTTTACATTTCTCTTCTTAACAGCAGGAAGGAGTCGGTCAACTGCATCTTCATGTTTTAAAATCGAATATTGAGTAGCTGATAAACAAATATCCGGATCAGCTGCTTCCATACAATCTAAAATAGGTTCTATTTTATTGACTCCCATTCCCCAGGCTTTTATAATACCTTGATCACGATAATCTGAAAGCACTTTAAAAGCTCCTTTTTTGGCAATTTCCAAATGATAATCATATCGGTCACCTACCTGATCTTCAGAAAGGTCATGAATAAAAATAATATCTATAGAATCAATTTTCATTCTTTTCAGACTTTCTTCTATAGAACGTTTGGTGGCATCTGCAGAATAATCATGAGTAAAATCAAAAGCTAAAGGATTTTTCCACATAGTGGGAGGAACATCATCTTTATCAACTTTATGAAATAATCTTCCTACTTTGGTCGAAATTATATAATCATCCGGATTTTTATCTTTAAGGAAATTCCCAAATCTGCGTTCGCTCTTAGTCAATCCATACCAGGGAGAGGTGTCATAATAACGGATGCCTTTTTCCCATGCTTGAGAAAGAATATCATGAGCTTTTTCATCGCTGATGTCTTCAAAAGCTGTTCCGATGGGGACACCGCCTATTCCTAATTCATGTTGTTTTTCAAAATTCAACTTTTTCATAATCGAGTTTTTTTAAAGGTTAACCATAAAATGATGTTTTCTTTGAAAAATAATGAAAATATTATAATTCAAAGAGCGAAAAGTTGAATTTAAGAAGCATTTAATTTGCTTGTGCTAAGTTTTTAACTTCTTCTCTTATTGAAGCGTAAAAAATTATTGCTGAGAATCATTTAGCTGTCGAAGCAGTTCATCATAATCATATCCCGCTCTTGCTAAAACTCTTTTAGCAGCCTCAAAGACATAATTTTCTTTTTTGGGAGGATGAACGGGAGTAGGCGTAATATTTTTTAATTGATGAAGAAGTTCATCTGTTTGATCTTGAGTCAGATTTTCACAAATATCATACATTCCGCCCGGTTTTTCTTCTGCTTCATCATGTCTGTGCAAAACATATTTTAAAACTTTTATTAAATCAGGATTAGGATAAACAGCCAATAAAGTGGTGATAGCCGCATGTTCTGAACGGAATCTTGCAAAGTCGGGCAGAGGCTGATTTTGGTTAGCTTTTTTAGCTGCAGGAAAAAGAATATTTTCCTCCATTTTTATATGAGTCAGCAGAGCTATTCTAAATTCATTATAAATATTAAGATCAATATGATGAATATCTTCTGTGGCTTTCTCCAGTAAAGCATCTACACGCCGATGATCTTGAGAGAAAAAATCATGAATAGGAGTTTGTTTTTCTTTTTTCATCTTAAAAACTTATGGAATCCGGTTTGGCCCCTAAACTTATTAAATGTTTGGTCAGATCTTCGGTAAAATCTCTGGGCCCGCAGACATAAAATCTATAATCAAATTTTCCGATATTATCAATCAGAAATTTTCTGTCAATCCGATGTTCGCGAAAACCGATGACTCCTTGTCTGGTAAAAACATTCATATAGGCATTTCCAAGCATGTCGTGTAATTCTTTTTGAAAAATTACATCATCCTGAGTTTTATTGGAATATAATAAAGCAACTCCCCTGAGATTATCACTTGCTTTTAAAGCTCTGAAAATAGCCATAAAAGGAGTGATTCCTGTTCCTCCTGCCAAAAATATTCCCGGACCTTTATATTGAATAGTGTCAAAAACATCGTGCAGAATAATTTCATCTCCTTCTTCTAATTTCCCAAACTCATTGGAAACGCCTTCTCTCTTATCATAAATTTTAATGACAAACTCAAGTTCAGGCCAATCGTTTAGAGAGGTAAAAGTAAAAGGTCTTTTCTGATCTTCCCATCCCGGTTTGTTAACCGACAAATGAGCAGCCTGGGCAGGACGATAAAAGAATTTTTCATCATCGGGTTTTTCGACTACAAAACGTTTTACATTATGAGTAATGAAATGGGTTTTTAAAATTTTTAATTTATACATCGATATTCAATATTTGCTCCCAAAAATACAATCTTTGGTCACTTTAACATCTTAAGGAAGTATAAAATTTGTTTTGTCAACTCCTGTGTTTCCTGTTACAGAGTCATAAGCATAAATTACTGCTTCATAAAACCCGCTCGATCCTTTAAAATTTCCCGAAAAAGTATTGGTTTTTCCAGTATATTTTAATGTAATTTCCTCAAGTTTTTTACCTTCTTTTGAAATGATAGCTTTAACTTCATAATCGTTTGCATCCCACATTCCGCCGGGAGAGGTGGGACAGCCACACATCATTATGATATTTGCTTTTAATTCAACTAAAGAAGAATCAAGAGTTTCATGGCGTTGAGGAGATAAAATATCCACAATAAAACCCGGGATTTCCAGTACAATTCCATCTCCTACAATATCTTTCCCCGGAATAACCCAAAGTTGAGTGCTGCTTTTAACTTTGGCATGAGAAGCATTATGAGGAGCTACTGCTTCCACAGTGATAAAAGTTGGTTTTTCTAAGTCGAGTTTGGCTAAAAATCCGGCAGTGTTCGAATCGCTCAAATTTTTTCTTCTTTGATGAGCTTGTTTCATAATAACCTCTGTATTTCCGGTGCTTCCTGAAGTTATACCTTCGGCTAAAAGATCCTGACTGAAAGCATCTCTAATATAAATTTTAGCTCCTCCGATGGATGTTCCTATAAATTTTGCGTCTTTTGATTTCACCCTAACCATCAATTTTGTTTCCTGTGCAACAGAAGGAAAACTCAAAAGAAAACTCATAATCAAAAACAAAATACTCTTGGCGTTTATTGAATTTGTCATTATTATTGAAATTGGATTTAAAACTTTTTAATCTTTTTCAAGATAAAACTTTCCGCGAAGTTTCTGCGTTAGTATAGAGTGAAACTTATAAAAACCTATGAAGAAAAAATCTTTTAAAAAGCGATTGTTGAAATGGTCTTTGAGATTATTGTTGTTGATTTTCGCCATTTGCATAGGTTTTTATTTTAGCGTTTATCTTGGATTTTTTGGTGAAATTCCTTCTCAGTCTGAATTGAAAAACTTATCTCAATTACAGGCTTCTCAAGTTTTTGATAAAAATGAAAAACTCATAGGAAAATTTTTTATAACAGACCGGGAGATTATTAAATTTGAAGAAATTCCTCAAGATTTAATTCACGCTTTGCTGGCAACAGAAGATATTCGGTTTTATAAACATAATGGGATAGATTATCAAAGTCTTTTCAGAGTGTTTTTTAAAACCATTTTACTGCAAAAAAAATCTTCCGGCGGAGGCAGTACGCTGACTTTGCAATTGGCTAAAAATATCTATGGCAGAAAAAATTATAATTTCCTGAGTATTCCCATTAATAAATTAAGGGAGAGTATAGTAGCTCAGAGACTGGAAAAAATATATTCAAAAGATGAAATTCTCACTCTCTATTTAAATACAGTTCCTTTCAGCGGAGATACCTATGGTATTGAAAGTGCTTCTCAAAAATTTTTCAATCAAAAAGCAAAAGATTTAAGCTTGTCTCAGGCTGCTGTCTTAATTGGCACTCTAAAAGCCAATCATACTTTTAATCCCAGACTTTTCCCGGACCGAAGTTATGCAAGAAAAAATGTGGTGCTGGGACAAATGCTAAAATATAATTTCCTCTCTCCCGAAGAGGCGGAGGTTTCATTTAAAATAAATCCTGAGATAAATTATAGAAGCAATCCTGCACCTTATTTTAATGAACAGATAAAAAGGGAAGTTGAAAGAATATTATCAGAAAAAGAATATCACAAACCGAATGGAAAACCTTATAAGCTAAAAGAAGACGGTTTGAAAATTTATACCACGCTGGATGCAGGATTACAACAATATGCTCAGGAAGCTATGCGTGAACATCTGATGAAATTACAACAGCAAATAGAAAATGCCTATGGAAAAAATCCTCCCTGGCATGCAGAATCAGAAGTGGTAAAAAAAGCGGTAAAAAAACTTCCTGCTTATCAAGAGCTGAAAACAAAAAAAATGTCTGAACAAGCTATTTGGGATTCTTTAAGCAGACCCAAGAAAACCGAATTGTTTGGCTGGAAAGATAATCAGGTGAAAAACGTTTCTACAATTGACAGCTTAAGACATTATTTGAAATTCTTAAATGCCGGTATAGTTTCAGTTGATCCCTCTTCCGGAGCTATTGTCACTTATGTGGGCGGAATTGATTATCGGTATTTTCAGTATGATCATATAGTTCAAAGTAAAAGACAGGTAGGTTCTACTTTTAAACCTTTTGTTTATGCCGCCGGATTGGAAAATGGTTTAAAACCTTGTGATTATTTTCCCGTAAAAGAAATTACTTATACCGATCAAAATAATTGGACGCCCAAAAATGTCAACAGAAATATTGAGCAAGATTTAAGTTTTTCTGTATCTGAAGCATTAACACAATCATTAAATACAATTAGTGTAAAATTATTGCGAGAGGTGGGCGCTCAGCAAGTGGTCGATCAGGTTCGGAAATTAGGAATTTCTGAAAATATTCAACCATTTCCTTCCATTGCCTTAGGCGTTTCAGAAATTCGAATGATTGATATGGCTAAAGCTTATACTGCTTTTGTTAATGATGGACGACCTAAAACTCCTTATATGATTAAACGAATTGAAGATCAAAACGGAAATTTGATTTTCAAGTATGAAGAAAAACCTGATTTACCTCAAGCCTTCAGTGATACTACCCGACAGCAGATGTTGGAAATGCTCAAAAATATTGTGAATCAAGGTACCGCTCAAAGATTGAGAAATGTGTATGGTTTTAAAAATGACTTAGCCGGAAAAACCGGAACAACTCAAGACAATAAAGATGGTTGGTTTGTAGGATTGATGCCCGGTTTAGTAACTGTTGTCTGGGTGGGAAATGACGATTCGCAAATTCGTTTTCCCAATACTGCTTTGGGGCAGGGAGCTAATTCAGCTTTGCCGATTTTTGCGGAAATGCTAAAGAAAATGAATGTAGATTCATCTTATCAATTTCTTACTTCAGCAAAATTTAAAATTCCTTCAGATGAAATTCTGGCTTCTCTGGATTGTCCGCCTTCCATAGAAGAAAAAGAAGGGTTTTTTAAAAGATTGTTTGGAAAAGACAAAACGGAAAAAGATTTTCAAAAAAAATCAAAAGAAAAGAAATCAAAAAAGAATAAGAAAGGGTTTTTCAAGAGATTGTTTGGCGGTAAAAAAGAGAAGTAGTTTTATTTAAGCTTATCCTCTGTATTTTATGAAAACCAAAGCTAATATCTTACCTTTGCGATTTTATAAAATAGAAAAGTTTGAGGTTTTTTATTGAAATGGCTTATGACGGAACGGAGTTTCATGGTTGGCAAAAACAGCCTAATGCCATAACTGTTCAAGAAACTTTAGAAGATTGTTTTGCTAAAGTATTTCAACAAAAAATAGCCGTGACCGGAGCAGGAAGAACAGATGCAGGAGTTCATGCCAAACAAATGATTGCGCATTTTGATATAGAGGTTGATTTTGATCGGGAACATCTTATTTATAAACTAAATCGTATGCTTCCAAAATCGGTGGTGATTTATAAAATTTATCCTGTACAACCGGAGGCTCATGCTCGTTTTGATGCTGTTTCGAGAGAATATAAATATTATGTAACCCTGAGAAAAAACCCATTTATAAAAGATTTTTCCTGCTATATTCCACAGAAATTAGATGTGGATCTTATGAATGAAGCCTGTGAGATTTTAAAAAAATATCATGATTTTGAATGTTTTTCCAAAGTGAAGACAGATGTGAATAATTTTAATTGTGATATTGAAAAAGCGGTATGGGTTCAAAAAGAAGATCAGCTTATTTTTACCATTGTAGCCAATCGTTTTTTAAGAAATATGGTTCGATCTATTGTAGGAACTATGCTGGAGCTGGGAATGGGAAAAAGAAATTTGAAAAATTTTGAAGAAGTTATTCAAAGTAAAAATAGAAGCAAAGCCGGAAAATCTATTGAAGCGAAAGCCTTATTTTTATATAAGATAAAATATCCTCAACATATAAAACTAAATTAATGTCCACCAAAACCGGAGAAATATTTGATATGCAGCTTTTTAGGCGGTTGCTGAGATATACCAAACCTTACAAGTTTGTTTTTTATTTCGTGGCTTTAGCTGCTATTTTATTGTCTTTCTTTGGAGTAGCCAGACCATATTTAACCAAAATCACTATTGATGAAGGAATCATCCCAATGGATTATTCCAAATTAATCTTTTTTATAGGATTGATGGCTGTCGCTTTGGTGCTTGAAGTAGTTTTTCAATTCCTGTTTGTGTATTATGCCAATTGGCTGGGACAAATGGTTATCCGCGATATCCGGGTAAAATTGTTCCGAAGAATGATCGCTTTCAAAAAGCAATATTATGATCGCTCTTCTGTAGGCAGATTGGTGACAAGAGCTGTGAGTGATATAGAAACCATCGCCAGTGTTTTTAGTGAAGGTTTGTTTATGATCGTCAGTGATCTGCTTAAAATGACAGTAGTTTTAGGTGTGATGTTTAGTCAAAGTTGGAAACTTACTTTGCTGGTTATGACCATTATGCCCTTTATAATGTATGCTACAAGAATTTTTCAAAAGAAAATGAAAGTAGCTTTTGAGGATGTCAGAAATCAGGTAGCCAACCTTAATTCTTTTGTTCAGGAGCATCTCACAGGAATGAAAATTGTTCAGATTTTTGGAAGAGAAAAAACAGAATATGAAAGATTTCAAAAAATAAATGATAAACATCGAAAAGCCTGGATAAAAACGGTTTGGTATAACTCTTTCTATTTTCCTATTGCTGATATAGCCAGTTCTTTCACCATTGGTTTAATTCTTTGGTATGGAGGCTTGAATATTTTGAAAGATCCCAATATGAGTTTTGGGGTGATTGTGATGTTTTTACAACTGATTCAGATTCTTTTTCGACCGCTCAGACAGTTGGCCAATCAGTTTAATACCATGCAGATGGGAATGGTGGCAGCCAACAGAGTTTTTAATGTTTTGGATACAGATTCCTATATCGCAGATGAAGGAGATAAAGTGATAAAAAATATTAAAGGAAATATAGAATTTAAAAATGTTAGATTCTCTTATATTGAAGGGGAAGAGGTTTTAAAAGGAATCAATTTACATGTTAAACCCGGACAAACCATTGCTATAGTGGGAGCGACCGGGGCTGGAAAATCTACCATTATCAACTTGCTCAACAGGTTTTATGAAATTGATGAAGGAGAAATTCTCCTTGATGGAATCAATATAAAAGACATTACTTTAGAATCATTGAGAAATGAAATTGCAGTAGTTCTTCAGGATGTTTTTCTTTTTGCCGATTCGATTTTAAATAATATAACTCTCGGAAATCCTGATATCACAAGAGAGGAAGTAATAGATTCTGCTAAAAGAATCGGGGTTCATGATTTTATCGCCAGTCTTCCGGGAGGTTATGATTATAATGTAAAAGAAAGAGGAGTTATGTTATCTTCAGGTCAAAGACAACTGATTTCTTTTTTGAGAGCTTATGTCAGCAAACCCGGAATATTGGTGCTGGATGAAGCCACTTCTTCAGTTGATACCAATACCGAAATGTTAATTCAGGAAGCAACAGACAGAATTACCGAAGGAAGAACTTCCATTATTATTGCTCATCGTCTGGCAACGATTAAAAAAGCGGATAATATAATTGTGATGGATAAAGGTGAAATTGTAGAGCAAGGCACTCATAAAGAATTGCTGAAGAGAAAAGACGGCTATTACAGAAATCTTTATGAAGTTCAATTTGCTGCTGAAAATGTATAATTTTGAAGTTGAAAAGTTAAGTTTCTCAGTAATTCTTTAGAATGAATTAGTTTATTTTTTTCTATTCTTCTGATGGAAAAAACCATTAAGAAAAATAAAAAATTTCTCTCAAAATCAGCCCGGTCTTCTTTATTGATTTTTTCAGTGAAATCTTTCATCCAATCATAAAAGTCTTTTCCACTTTTTGAATGATTTTCCAGCATTCTAAAAAATAAGAAAGCTTGTTCAAATCCAATAGGAAAATATCCAAAATGATCCCAATCAATTAAGATTCTGTTTTGGAAAATATTATCTTGATGCAGATCTGCGTGGGTAAGTATAGGTTTGGAAAATCCGGCTGATTTTTCAAAATGAGAAAAAGAAATTCTCCGGCTTTTAAAATATCTTTTACTTAAATCGAGATTGAGCACATACTGATAGTGTAGATTGAAATTTCGATAATTTTCAAGTTCTTTTAAACCTCTTAAAAAAGAATGTTTTTCTATGGAGACCTGATATAAAATCAGAGAGAATTCTTTTAGTGTTTCTTCTTGTTTATGCTTAGAGATTTCTTTCAGGATTAGAAATTCCCAATAAACAGAACTGATTATATTTCCTTTATAAATATTTTTTATGGATGGAATTTGAAGTTTGTTCTTTAGTAAAGGAAAAATAAATTCAGAAAGAAAAGTAAGTTTTTCAATATTTTGATAAGAATTAAAATATACTTTTTCAAAAAAGATGTTTTGATCTATTGAGATTTTTCTATAAGTATCTAAACTGCTTTTCGCCTGACCTTCTCCAATAAACTCCGCTTTATCATAATCCAAAAGAAGCTTAGGAATAAAAGCTTTTAATAATAGATCGTAATTTTGATGATTATTATTCTTTCTGAGAAAATGACTGATATATTTTATTTCTTTTTGTTTTTCGGAAAGATTTTCCTTTTGCAAAAGATATTTTTTTAAATCCTCGGAAAATACCGGATGATAAGATAAAAACCCAAGCTTGGAATATTTTCGTTTAAGAAGAATATGATTAAGTTTTTCCGGTTGCTGAGAAAGAAAAACCAGATATTCTTCCGGAATGTTTTTTCTGATTTTTAACCATATTTTTCTTATTATATTCCTCTGAGGAATTTCCATTTTATTCCATATTTAAAATAAGTTCACTCAGTCGGGCTGTTAAGTTTTTCCGGTGGAATTGTTCTACATTTTTAGCATCTACAAATAATTCATTTTTTTGATATGCTTTGAAGAGTTCAAAAAGATGCATTTTTAATTTCTCTTTATCATTCAGATTAAAAAACTTCCCGGTTTGAGTTTCTTCAATAATATCTTTAGCCTCCCAGGTTTGTGGTCCTATAGCTAAAATAGGTCTTCCTGAATTCAGATATTCAAATAGTTTTCCCGGAATAATTCCCGGATTTTTTTCATTTGCATATTGAAGCAATAGAACCTGAGCCTGCTGTTGAATTTTAAGCACTTCCGGATGAGGTAAATAACCTAATATTTCAGAATATTCCAACAGCTGAAATTTTTTAAGAACTTGTTTGAGCTCAGGATTTACTTTTCCGGCAAATTTTAATTTTAGATGTTTTCCAAATTCAGGTTTTTCTTCAATTAGTTCTGCTAAAGACTGCCATAAAGCGGAAAATCTTTCTGCTGAAAAAAACGATCCAATGTGGGCAATGGAAAATGCTTTATCTTTTTCCAAATGTTGAAACGGAGCAGGGGAATCAAATCCATTGGTGATGTTTTTTATAGGTTGAATGGTATATTTTTTAAAACTATAAGCCACTTGTTTAGAAGTGGTAATAACCAAATCTGCCTGTCTCAAAACTTGTTTTTCCCGTTTGTAATGTTTTCTTTTTGCAGCCTTCCCAAGTCTTAACTGATCAAAATACCACATATCTGTCCAGGGATCCCTAAAATCAGCTATCCATTTTAACTTCATCTGGTTTTTCAATCTTAATCCGATAAGATGTAAACTGTGTGGAGGACCGGTCGTAATAATGGTATCTATCTTATTTTCGGCTAAAAACTTTTTTAAAAATTTTACCGAAGGATTTCTCCATAGAATACGTGCATCCGGAATAAAAAAATTACCTCTGATATATAGCAGAAGTTTTTGAAGAAAACTTTGGTTTTGTTTAGAGGTGATATTTCCGGAACTAATTTGACCGGTTTCTTTTTTAGAAAACAAACTGGCCCATACATAGGGTTCCCTTATTTTCTTTTTTATGATTTTTATATTTTCCGGTATTTCTTGTTCTAAACTATGATCTACTATAGGATAAGTAGGATTTTTGGGAGTGTAAATAATAGGTTCAATCCCAAATTCAGGTAAATATCTGGAAAACTTCAACCATCGTAAAACTCCGGGGCCGCCTGCCGGAGGCCAGTAATAAGTAATGATTAATACTTTTTTCATGCATCTGTTTGTTGGTTAGTTTTTTCATAAAATGAATCTAAATAATTAAAAGATTATTTTTTATTAAAAGTAATAAATAATCCTCCTAATACTAACAAACTTAATAAAATACCGGTAGAAAAAGTGATAATACCACCTGTTTTTATAACCTGAGGTTCAAATTTAAAAGTTAATGTATGTTCACCTTTAGGCAGATATGCAGCGCGTAAAACATAATCAGCCTGAAGAATGTCAACAGGATTTCCATCTACATCAGCTTTCCAGCCATGGGGATAATAAGTTTCAGAAAAAACAGCTAAACGGTCTTCTTTAATTTTATATTCATAAACCAGCCGGTCGGGTAGATAGCTTTTTAATTTAATCTGATCATCAGGATGAGGTGAAAATTCCAAAGAAGGTAATTTGTCGGCAAAATCTTTATTTATGATGGCCGTTTTTTTGGTGTTGATGTTCTCCAGCGCTTTTATTTCATCATTAGCAGAAGGAACTACTTCTACTTCTTCTATAAACCAGGCGTTTCCATTGGTTTCTTGATTAGATTGAGCGATTATTTTACCTTCATTTTCAATTATAAAATATTTGGTGTTAAGCATATTGATTACCTGCTCATTTCCTTCGGCAATATGAAAATCAAATAATTCCTGCATACGACCGGGTTTAGCCGCATGATAACCTCCAATGGAATTGTGGAAGTAAGAAGCACGTGCAGAGTTCATAGGATTTACAGAAAGATCCAAAACCCTGTAGTGGGAAGTATCCTGCATAATTTGTTTGTCAGCTTCATTGGCTGTAAAAGCTGTGGCATAATCGCTCGGTTTAATAAAGTCTTTATTATTGACATATTTTCTATCAATATTGACTAAATCAATAAGAATTACAATTCCAAAAAGAAGCAGACTCAGATTATAGGTCAATCTGTTTCTTAGAAAAAGAAGAATAATTCCGGCAGAAATTAAAACGAAAATCAAGCTTCTAAAACTGTCGGCTGTCAGCATCTGCGCTCGATCTTGTCTGAGGGCTTCAACAAAATCAGGTCCTAAATTTTGAAGATAAAATCCATCATAAGAACCTGAAAAGTCAAAAAACATATTTTTTAAAAGAATAAAAAACACGGCTGTTCCTCCTGTTATAATTGTTGCCCATTTTAGAGCATGATATTTTTTTTCTGTCTCTATTTGATTGGAAAATATTTTGCTCAACCCATAAATTCCGAAAAAAGGAATCAAAAACTGCAAAATCACCTGCACCATAGATACGGTTCTGAATTTTGAATACAGAGGAACATAATTCACAAAAAACCGGGTTAATATGCTAAAATGATCACCCCAGGAAAGAAGAAGAGCCAAAATTCCGGAAGCAACCACCCACAACTTCAGCCTTCCTTTAACGAGAAATAAAGCCAGAACAAATAAAAATATCACACTGGCTCCAATATAATTGGGCGCTGCTACAATGGGTTGTTCTCCCCAATAAGTTGGTAAACTGCTGATAATATCTTTAGCTTGATGAGCAGGAACTCCAAGATCAATTAAAGATTTATAGGAATGAGAATCTGTGGTTAATGCTTCAGTGCTGGCTCCTCCGGTAAAACGAGGAATAAACAGATTAAAGGTTTCGGCAATTCCATAACTGTATTCTGTAATATAATCATAGCTCAGTCCACTTTTTGGTTTAGGAGAACCATCTTTAGTGATGGTTAAACCGGTATTTCCTCTGGTGCTAAATTCTGTGTATTCTTTAGTTGCAAGCAGGGTAGTGGCATTGGCAGCTATGGCCAAAACAAGAGCGATGGTCATAACCCCAAGAGATTTAAAAAAATCTTTTAGTTGGTTTTCTTTATAAGCCTGAATTAAATACACCAATCCGATGATTAAAACCATCAGCATCAGATAATAAGTAATTTGAAAATGTCCGGTGAAAATTTCAAGAGCCAGACTTAAAGCAAGAAGAATTCCTCCCCAGAAATATTTCTTTCGGAAAACAGCAAAAATTCCCGCTAAAACCAATGGCATATAAGCAATAGCATGAGCTTTGGCATTATGTCCAACACCTAAAATTATAATCAGATAGGTAGAAAAACCAAAGGCTAAAGATCCAATTACTGCCATTTTGTAATCTATTTTCATGACCAGAAACAGAACATACAGACCTACAAAATACAGAAACAGATAATCTGCCGGACGAGGCAGAAAACGGAGGGTTTTATCGATGCTCCTGACAAAATTATGAGGATAGCGTTTATTAATCATATAGGCAGGCATTCCTCCAAAAGTATTGTCCACCCAATAAGTTTCACGCTGATGATCTTTTCGGAAATCATCTGCCTGCCGGGTCATTCCTCTGGATTGCTGAATATCGCTCTGAAAAATTTTCTCTCCTTTTAAAACCGGATTAAAATAAGCTAAGGAGGCTATGATAAATCCTGCAATTACAATCAAGTGAGGCAGAATTTTTTTGAAATTTAAGGACATGAGAGACTAATTAAAAAAACAGAAAAGCGTAAAACTAATCAATTTCTTCGTAATCAATATACTCTCCCGAATCTTTGTCGGAAGCGGGCTGATTAGGAGGTGTAAAATCGATGGTAGTTTTTCCCGTTTTATTTTCTGAGTTGAAGTCAGATTGCATATTTTTAAATCTTTGTTCTGCTTTTTTAGTGATTTTTCTGATGAAATACTGCATCATCCGGGGGCCGAAAAATCGGAGAAGAATTCTTAAAAGCAGATATATTCCAAAAAGGATTAGAAGTGTCTTGAGCAAACCTGTTAGAGATGCTATCATCATAAAAACTGAAATTTTTACAAAAATATCATTTCATAATGCAAATGAAGTTGCAAAAAACATAAAATTTCTATATTTGAACACAAACTCAAGCAGATGAAAAGAATTCTTCTATTATTCGCCTTTCTAATTTTCGGTTTTTGTAGCCAACCAGTCTTAGCACAATATACAGAGTCCATCAATACCAACCGGCCCGGAATTTCTCAGGGTGCTTTTGCGGTTGGAAGAGGAGTGGTTCAATTGGAAGCCGGACCTTATCTGGGAAAAGACAAACACGATTTGACCGGATTGGAAAATAAGACTTTCGGATCTGAATATCAGTTGAGATACGGATTGTTATGGGAGAATTTAGAAATAAATGTGCGAGGTGATTTCAGATTTTCAGACCGATCTTTTCCGGTAGGAAATCAAACCGAATCTGTTTCTGTTTCAAACTTTGTTTTTAATACTTTCGGAGCTAAGGTGCTGGTTTATGATCCTTATAAAAGACATTATTTTGATAAACCCAATCTCTACAGCTGGAAAGCCAATCAAAGATTTAAATGGTGGAAATTATTGCCGGCTGTCTCTATTTATGCCGGGTATAATTTTGTTCCTGATAATCGCCCGGCAGGTTTTCCTTATTTCGGAGGAGAAATAGCAAATTCAAGTGCTCAAGTGGCTTTAATAACTCAGCACAATTGGGGAGGAACAGCTTTAATAATGAATTTTGTAGCTGACCGCATTAATGATGACCATAAAAGTTATTCTGCTATTTTTACTTTGACTCAGGCCGTAGGAATGCGTTCTACGATTTTTGCGGATTTTCAAACCATTAAAGATGATTTCTACAGCGATGAATTGTTAAGAGTGGGAGGCGCTTACTTGATTATGCCTGATTGGCAGGTTGATATTTCTGCAATGTTTAATTTCAAAAAAACGCCTTCACGCTGGCAAGCAGGAATTGGCATGTCTTATCGATTGGATTTCCATACAAAAGATGAAAGATTAAAAGACCCAAACGAAAGAGGAGGAGATTTAGAGGAAAGATTTCCGGTTCATTAAAGACAGGTATCGAGACCCTTTCGAAGTAAGTCACTTCTCGATACATTTTTTTCTTTTTAATTATAGAAGAACATCAGAACTCGAGATCCTGAACAAATTTCGCTGAGAAGGTTAGTACATCATAAAAAAATATTATTCCACGAAATTTTTCAGGATGACAGGGAGTGGTTGGAAAAAACACTCGAAGTGACAGTCCTTACTTCATCAGAATAGCTTCAGGTAAAATTTTTCTTCTCAACCTCTTAATCGTGAAGAAGATTTTTCATATAAAATCTCATTAAAATCGCCAATCCCTTTAGTTTTTTTTACATTTATACCTGTTTTATTATTAAAAAAGAGAAAATCAATCAATCATGAAAAAACTTTTCCTATTTGTTCTGTTTATATTTTTGTTCCAAAACTATGTGGCTCAAGACTTTGATGAGTATAAAAAAACCTGGGCAACTTATTATGGAGGATCAGGAACAGATTTTCATAATATCTTTATCGACTCTGAAGAGAATTTGATTGCCATAGGAGAATTAACCTATATCAATTCTGCTTATAATGATGAAACTTATTACAACCAGTTTATCACTTCCGATGATTCGCAGTTTCAATATCATACCGACGTGTTTTTTCAGACTGTCATTGCAAAATTCTCTCCTGAGGGCGAATTGCTATGGTCGGGATATCTTCCTTTTGCAGTTCATTTGTCTAAAATAGACAGCAATGATCAAATCTACATAGTGGGAGTCACTAAAAACTCTTCTCAGGGTACATCCGGTGTTTGGCTTGAAGAACCTGTGACTTCTTCCTCAAACTTCAGGTTTGCAGCTCAACTAAATTCTGATTTTACCATCAATTGGCTGAGTTATCTTCCTATAACCTCATATGTTGCTATGGATATTGGCCATGAAGGTGAAATGTACTGCTCAGGAAATACACCCATTAATGAGGGAATCACAACAGCTGATGCTTTTCAAACTGATTTTATGGGCAACACCAATAATAATGGTTATCTGGTAAGACTCGATAATCAGGGAAATTTGGATTGGGCTACCTATAACGGGGTGAGCTTGCCCCAGTCGATTAATTACTCTAAAAATGGCATTCTTACACATTCCATAAAAATGTCTTCAGCAAATGATGATTATTATATGACAACAGATGCTTATAAAAATACTCCAACCAATAGGTTTTTTTCTGTTTTTGATCCTCTTACCGGAAATCGAACTTACAGTACGTATTTTGATGAAAACTTGACCAACGTTAGTATGAGTTTTCAAGAGGGGTATTATTATTTTTTTGGACAAACTGTAGAAGAATTGACAGATGGAAATTTGATTAGCGAAAATGCTTTTCAAACTCATGTTGAAGATAATCATAATTATTACCTCGGAAAGTTGGATACTTATTTAAATCCGGTTTGGGGAACTTATATTGGAGGTGATCAGCCTGAAAATTTGTTTCTTACCAGTCTAAATCTCAGTTCATTAGAGGTTAATCATGGAAATGTTTATTTGACTGGTGAAAGCTTAAGCGACAATTTTTTTACTTCTCCAAATCCTTATCAGTCCCATAATAATGGAAAAAAAGATTTACTTATAATGAAATTCACTTTGGATGGAGATTTTATCTGGGGAAGTTTTTTTGGCGGATCTGAAGTTGAAAATTCAGGCAACATCATTGTAGAAAGTGAAGACACCTTTTATATCACAGGATCAACGGCAAGTAAGACGGCTATTTCCACATCTGGAGCACATCAGGAAGATTTGGATAAACACCCCGATAGCAATGAATTTATAGAGCATCCAAACGGATTCATATCAAAGTTTTCTCCTGATGCTCCTCTTTCGGTAAATTCACCTCAGGAAGAAGATTTTATTCTTTATCCCAATCCAACCAAAGGGGATTTATATATACAGGGAATGTCGCCAGGGAAAAAGCAAATTTATATCCACAATAGTTTAGGTCAAAAAGTTTTTTCAGAAATAATTGAAACGGAAGAAGAAGTTGTTTTGAATCTTAGGGAATTGACTGTTGGAATTTATTTTTTAGAAGTTGGTGATTTGGAAACCGCCCATAAACAGACAAAAAAGATTATTATCAAGTGATTGTTTAGGCGCTAAAATAATTGGCTTAGCTTTTGAGAAATTATAATCTGAATATTTCATAAAAACGAAGAAATAGAAGGATTATAAAACAGATTTTTGATCTTATTCTGTTGAGAATCCATATCTTATTTATAGCTTTGCACTTTATGTGTAATAAAAAATTTATTGCACATTTCACTACATCAAAAAAATATTATGAGTCAAGTAAAAAAAGATGATACTGTAAAAGTTCATTACACCGGAAAACTTAATGATGGTCAGATTTTTGACAGTTCAAGAGGTCGCGAACCTATTGAATTTAAAGTAGGAGCAGGAATGATGATTCCCGGTTTTGAAAAAGGAGTGATGGATATGGAATTAAATCAGAAAAAGGAAATTTCCATTCCTCCGGCTGAAGCTTACGGAGAAGTCAGACCGGAACTTTTTCAGGAAATAGAAAAGTCTCAATTGCCTGCTGAAATCAAACCTGAAGTAGGAATGGGACTGGCTGCTACTATGCCGGATGGAAGTCAGCAACAATTAAGAATTAGCGAAGTAAAGGAAAATTCTATTGTTGTAGATGCTAATCATCCTTTAGCCGGAAAAGAACTTAATTTTGAAATTGAGGTAGTTGAAATAAATTAAATTTTAAGACCTTAAGTTGGCTGATTACTTTTTGGAACAGAATTTGTTCTAAAAAAGTTGTATATTTGCAATATTTTCTTATATTGTAAGCTTGTTATTAATTAAATCCCTTTTCGATATATGAGACAACTTAAAATTACCAAGCAGGTTACCAATCGCGAATCCAAGTCACTTGACAAATATCTTCAGGATATCAGCAAAGTAGATTTGATTACGGCCGAAGAAGAAGTAGAATTGGCACAACGTATTCGTGAAGGTGATCAGCAAGCTTTGGAAGAATTGACCAATGCAAACCTTCGATTTGTGGTTTCGGTAGCGAAACAATATCAAAATCAAGGTTTAAAACTTCCCGATTTAATTAATGAAGGAAACGTAGGGCTTGTAAAAGCTGCTAAGCGTTTTGATGAAACCCGAGGTTTTAAATTTATTTCCTATGCTGTTTGGTGGATTCGTCAATCCATTTTACAGGCACTGGCAGAACAATCGCGTGTAGTGCGTTTGCCATTAAATAAAATTGGAGTAATTAATAAAATCAATCGGGCTTATTCACATTTGGAACAAGAATTTCAAAGACCACCTTCTGCTGCAGAAATTGCTCAGGAGTTGGATATGACAATTGCTCAGGTAAAGGAAGCTTTGAGAAATGCAGGAAGACACTTGTCCATGGATGCGCCCTTTAAGGAAGGAGAGAATGACTCTAATTTATATGATGTTCTTAGCTCGGGTGAATCACCCAATCCGGATGATGAATTGATGAGAGATTCTTTAAGTATCGAAATTAATCGTGCTTTAGATACTCTTTCTGCACGTGAGGCAGATGTGATTCGTTTAAATTACGGGATTGGAAATCAGCCTGCTATGACCTTACAGGAAATTGGAGATACTTTCGATTTGAGCCGTGAGCGTGTTCGCCAAATTCGTGAAAAAGGCATCAGAAGACTTAAACATGAGTCTAAAAATAGAATGCTGAAAAAATATCTGGGATAATTCTTCCAACCTAAAAAACAAAAAAGGCTGTCTTAACTTTTGGTTTCGACAGCTTTTTTTATGGAAATTTTTTTAATTCGATTAATAAAAAAACCCGATTATCTAAAAAATTAGAGAATCGGGTTTTAAATATTATTTTAAAAACTTAAGAAGCAGCTTTTAAAGGTTTGATAGTCGAATTTTCCAATGCTTCTTTTGCATATTCTTTGGTAACCACCAGTTCGGTTTCATCTCCATCGGGCATCTCAAACATGGCATCTGTTAAAATAGCCTCACATAAAGATCGTAAGCCACGGGCGCCTAAATTATATTCCATCGCTTTTTTGACAATATAATCCAGGCTTTCATCGGTCATCTCCAGCTTGATGTCATCCATAGCAAATAATTTGGAATATTGTTTGACCAATGCGTTTTTAGGTTCTGTAAGAATCGCTCTTAAGGTTTTGGCATCTAAAGGATTAAGATAACTTAATACCGGTAAACGACCAATAATCTCCGGGATGAGTCCATAATCTTTTAAATCTTTAGGAATAATATATTGAAGTAAATTCTTTTCATCAAAATCTTCTTCAGCTTTTGAAACGCTATATCCTACTGCCTGCATATTTAAGCGTCTTGAAATATGACGCTGAATACCATCAAAGGCTCCGCCGGCAATAAATAAAATATTGCTGGTATCAACTTCAATAAATTTTTGATCCGGATGCTTGCGTCCGCCTTTAGGAGGAACATTTACAGTGGTTCCTTCCAGTAGTTTTAAAAGTGCTTGCTGAACACCTTCACCGCTGACATCTCTTGTGATAGAAGGATTATCGCTTTTTCGGGCGATTTTGTCTATTTCGTCTATAAAAATTATTCCTTGCTGAGCTTTTTCCAGATCATAATCTGCAGCCTGCATCAAACGGGTCAGAATACTTTCCACATCTTCGCCAACATATCCCGCTTCGGTTAAAACTGTAGCATCAACAATAGCTAAAGGAACATTCAACATTTTTGCTATAGTTTGAGCAAGTAATGTTTTTCCTGTTCCTGTTTCTCCTACCAGAATAATATTGGATTTCTGAATTTGTACATCTTCGTCACCTTTAACAGGTTGTAACAAACGTTTATAATGATTATAAACAGCTACAGACAAAACTTTTTTGGAATAATCCTGTCCGATGACATAACTGTCTAAAAATTCTTTGATTGCTCTGGGTTTTTTGAGCATCAATTCACGATTCAACTCTTTATTGGTTTCTTGTTTTGATTCTTCCAAAACAATACCATGAGCTTGTTCTATACATCTATCGCAAATATGAGCTTCCAGCCCCGCAATCAAAATATTGGTATCGGCTTTTTTTCTTCCGCAAAATGAACATTCTAAATCTTCTCTAGCCATTACATTCTATTTTTATTAATTACGAGATAATACCTCATCAATCATACCATATTCTTTGGCAGCATTTGCTTTCATCCAAAAATCTCTGTCTGAATCTTCAAAAACTTTTTCAAGAGGTTGTCCGGTATGTTTTGAAATAATTTGATAAAGCTCATCTCTTAAAGTTACAATTTCACGAGCAGTTATTTCTATATCACTTGCCTGACCTTGTGCTCCTCCCATAGGTTGGTGAATCATCACTCTGGAGTGGGGGAGACCACTTCGTTTTCCTTTTTCTCCGGCACATAACAATACGGCAGCCATAGAAGCGGCCATTCCAGTACATATAGTAGCTACATCCGGTTTAATGAACTGCATGGTATCATAAATACCTAATCCTGCATATACACTTCCACCCGGAGAATTGATATATATCTGAATGTCCTTGGAGGAATCTGTACTTTCAAGAAATAACAGTTGAGCCTGTACAATATTTGCAACCTGATCACTGACGGCTGTTCCTAAAAAAATAATCCGGTCCATCATCAATCGCGAAAAAACATCCATAGCTACTGCATTCATCTTACGCTCTTCTATAATATTAGGCGTCATTCCGACAGGCAGCATGCTGGTGACTATTTTATCGTAATAGTTGGAATTGATTCCTTGATCTTTGGTAGCAAAGTTTTTAAATTCTTTTTGGATATCCATAAGTTTTATTTTTTATCCATAATTTCTTTTATGAAATCATCATAATTGACTTCTTTTTTATTCAAGTTCGCATTTTCTTTGAAAAAATTCAAAAGTTTTTCGTTTTTAACCTGATCAGAGAAATTTCTGGCCTCTTGTTCATTAGAAAGAACACGTTGAGCGATGCTGTCCAATTCTTCTTCTGAAGGATTCATCTGGCCAAATTGAGCCATCTGCATACGAATTCGGTCTTTGGCTGAATCCATAACATCCTGAATTTCTACCTTAATATCATTTGCTTTCATCAACTCATTTTCTATCAGTTGAAAACGCAATCCTTTTTCTGAGCGTTCAAATTCTTCTTTTGCTTTCTCAGAAGAAAGTTCTTCTTCACCACTTACTTGAATCCATTTAATAAGAAAATCTTCCGGCAAATCAAATTCAACTTTATCAATCAAGCTTTCAGTAATGTCATTTAATAGTTGCTGATCACTTTGTTGTTCGAATTGCTTTTCTATATCCTCTTTAATCTTTTGACGGAATTCTTCTTCGTTTTCAACAGCATCCTTTCCGAAAATCTTTTCAAAAAATTCCTGATTCATTTCTGCCGGCTCCTGATGATTGATTTCCTCAATTTCAAAGCTGATTTCTATATCTGAATCTTTGTTTTCTTCCGGATCTAAACCTATTTGAAAAGCAGAAAACTGATCGTCTTTTAAAAGATCCTGAGCGTTAAACTGAAAAACATCACCTACTTTAGCACCGGTCAGTTGCTCGATGATTTTCTCATCTTTTAAATCTTCAAAGGAAAAAGAAGTTTCTTTATTAATATCTTCTTCTTCATTCATAAAAACTCCTGAAATCTGATTTCCTTTTTCAACCTTATCTTTAGTGATAAGTTTCCCGTATTGATTTCGCAGATAATCTACCTGCTTATCAATAGTTTCTTCATCGGCTACAATCTGATATTGTGTAACCGGTTCCATTTTCTTAAGATCTACTTCAAAATCGGGAGAAAGACCAATTTCAAATTCAAAAGAGTAATCTTCTGCTTCCCATGAAAAATCTTCGGAAGTTTTTGGAAGAGGATTTCCTAAAATATCCAGCTTTTCATCCTGAAGATACTGATTTAATTTTTGTTGTAAGATTTTGTTTACCTCATCAACTAAAACAGCTTGTCCGTATTGTTTTTTAACCAGCCCCATAGGTACGTGTCCTTTTCTAAATCCGGGGATGTTAGCTGTTTTTCGATAATCTTTTAAAATCTTGTTGACCTGAGGTTCGTAATCTTCTTTTTTAATATCGATCTTAACAACTGAGTTGAGATCGTCTATGTTTTCTCTGCTTATGTTCATAGATATTTCTTCTAATTTTTGATTTGCAAAAGTACAATTTATTTGAGTGTCAGCCAAAGAATTATAGTTGTAGATTTAATTGCGATTTTCAAATGCCGCAAATAAAACAGATTGGAAAAACGATAATAAAAGACTGAATAAAAATGCCCACCAGAAGCCTTCTACATGAAATCCGGTAACCAGTTTGCTACACAGTAGAATCATCAGTGCATTAATGACCAGCAAAAATAATCCGAATGTGAAAATGGTGACCGGTAAGGTCAATAGAATCAATAATGGTTTAATAAAAAGATTAATCAGAGCCAAAACGATGGCCACCCAAATTCCCGTAACATAATTATCGATGTAAGTGCCGGGTAAAAAATTTGATAAAGCCACTACTATAAATGCAGTAACTAATAATCTGATGATGATTCTCATTCTTTTTCTTCAATTATAATCTAAAAACAATTCGCAAACAAAATTTTATGGAATTTTTGAGAACAGAAAGATTTAACTTTTCTCTTGTAAAGTGAGTATATTATCAGGTGTTCAATCCAAAGCGACTTTTTTATAAACAATCTCGTGTTGCAACTATTTGTTTCATATAAAAATTTTATGTTTATTTTGGCCAAAAAAAATGAATAAGGTAATTCAGGCGCGATTTGAAATGAATATAAATAAAGGAAAAGATATACATTTATACAATATTTGTAAAATGTTCTGAAAATTAAATTGTACCTTGCATTCGTAATTGCGTTGCTGCATGTTGCTGATTGTCAGCTGATTGCGTTTATGTGAAAATAAGGTGTAATGTTTTATATTTTAACCAATAAAAAGCTATAAAAAATAAATTATGCGTGGGAAATTTGTTCTTGTATCGACTATACTACTGATTCTAACCTTAGCATTATCAGTTTGGTTAAATCCGAATTGGTATGTTATTTTTGCTGTGGTCCTGGGTTTAAGTATTTTGGGATATTATGATATGTTTCAAAAACGTCATACCATAATGCGTATCTATCCCGTTTTTGGAAGACTTCGTTATGTTATGGAAGAGCTTCGGCCTAAAATGTATCAGTATTTTATTGAATCGGATATTGACGGACGTCCTTTTCACAGAGTTGATAGAGCTACCGTTTATCAACGAGCCAAAGATGTAAGAGATACCATTCCATTTGGAACTCAATTTGATTTATATGCTGAAGGATATGAGTGGATGTGTCACTCTATTGCCCCTAAAGCCTTTAGTTCACTTGATCACGATCCGCGAGTGACAGTAGGAAACAAAGACTGTAAACAACCTTATTCTGCCAGTATTCTGAATATTTCAGCCATGAGTTTTGGTGCCTTGAGTGGTGCTGCTGTGGAAGCGTTAAACTGGGGAGCTAAACTTGGTAATTTTGCTCATAATACAGGAGAGGGTGGAATCAGTGATTACCATTTAAAACATGGTGGAGATTTGATTTGGCAAATCGGAACCGGTTATTTTGGATGTAGAGATGAACATGGAAATTTTGATCCTGAATTGTTTGCTGAAAAAGCTAAGCATCCTAATGTGAAGATGATTGAACTTAAAATTTCTCAGGGGGCAAAACCCGGACACGGAGGAATTCTTCCTGCTTCTAAAAACTCTGAGGAAATTGCACGAATTCGTCATATTTTACCTCATACTAAAGTAGTTTCTCCTCCTTATCATTCAGCTTTTAGTACGCCTATGGGAATGGTTAAGTTTATAAAGGAACTTAGAGATTTATCAGGAGGTAAACCGGTAGGTTTTAAATTGTGTATTGGTCATAAGAGTGAGTTTATCTCTATTTGTCTGGCCATGGTTGAGCAAGATGTTTATCCTGATTTTATAGTTGTAGATGGTGGAGAGGGCGGAACAGGAGCAGCACCCCCCGAGTTCAGTAACTATGTAGGTGCACCAATGGTTGACGGATTGGATTTTGTACACAATATTTTAAATGGTCTCGATATTCGTAAGCATATCAAAATTATGGCTTCCGGAAAAATTACTTCAGCTTTCCACGTAGCCAGAGCCATGGCCCTGGGAGCAGATATTTGTTATCAGGCAAGAGCTAATAAACTGGCTATCGGTTGTATTCAGGCTTTGCTTTGTAATACTAACAGATGTCCGACCGGAATTACCACTCAGGATCCTAAACTAACTATTGGTTTGGTTCCCGAAGATAAAAAGGACAGAGTAGCATCCTATCATGGAAAAACCATAGATAATTTTGTAGAACTTTTAGGAGCTGCAGGATTGGAGCATCCAAAAGATCTGACCAGAGAGCATATTTACAGAAGAATTTCTCTGAATGAAATGATTACCTATGAAGAGCTTTTCCCTTCTATTGAGCCCGGTTCAATGTTACAGGAAAGCGGAATTCCTGAAAAATATAAACTCGATTTTGCGTATGCCAATAAAGATAGCTGGGGTGTAAAGCCTAAAAGCAAAGGAAGAGTGATTTATTAAAAGTCTTTATAATTTGAGATAAAAATCGTCTTAAGAAATTAAGGCGATTTTTTTTTGCCTTCTTTTTCATAGGATTAAATACTGCATTTGTGGTATTGAAGCGAGGGGGGCTAAATTTTATTTTTGAAAGTAACTAAAGCAATATCAAAGCTTTAAAAAAATAAATTAATCTCTAAACCCTCTTATAATGAAAACGAAAAATTTACTATTTAAATTAATGCTGCTTGGTTTACTTCTAAGTTCTGTAACCATGAAGGCACAAAGTTTTGAAGTTTATGATGGAGATATCTTTTCCGTTATGTTTACTGTTCGAAACTCGGTAGCTCATGATGTGAAATTTGCAACAAGAGGTGCTGAAAAATGGACTGATTTTAAAGTTACTGATACCAGAAACTGGTATGGTCAATCAACCATGAAGGATTGTCTTTTTACTTTTTATGTAAAAGATGAAGTCGATAATAATTATCAGGTCGATTATTATAAACATGGATATGTCTGGGTTTTTCAATTAAATGATAATCGAGATCAGATAGGTTCCGGGTGGAAGTTGTATTTAAGGGAATGAAATCTATGATTTAATTTAATTTTTAAAATCCTATACAATGAAAAATATATTGTTTTTTGTTATTGGTGTTTTTTCATCATTATCATTATTATCACAAAATTCGATACATATTAAAGAAGAGTCCATTCCTTTGAGTAAAACTGCTTCAAAAGGATTTTTATATGATTCTTATTTAAAAGATGATTATCTAACTGTGCTTTTTAAAACTCCTTTAAAGAAGAAGTCATCTGATGTTATTTATGAATCCTATAATTTTGACAAGAATTTATCTTTTAAAAATAATTCTAATCTGTCTGTTCCTAAAGAAGAATATCAACCAGAGAAAAATAGAAGTTCAATTCATGCTTTTGTAGGTGGATACACTTCATTTGATATCTTAAGTATGAAATTGAAAATTGAATTTAGTACCTGGAAAGAAGAATGGGATTCAAAAAATCAAAAATATGTCTTAACCAAAGGGAGTTTAAAAACTGAAAAAATCAAACCTAAGAAAGATTTAGATCGGTATTTTGGTCATGCTTCTTTTTATAAGTCAAGTGATTTAAATAATAAAGCTTTATTGCTTGTATCTCATAGACCGGGTAATAGACGAGAAGGAAGTTTATTTTCTTTATTAAAAGTAGATTCTGACGGGAATATTCAGGATATTGAAATTACTTCGGAGCCGGGATATCATTTAGTGAAGACAGGTCAACTCAAGGGAGATCAAATTTTTGTTATTATGGCTCCGCGAGAAGGAAATAAATATCTGTTTGCGCAGTATGAGTTTGACGGAAAGGAAATTCACAGACAAATTTTTGAGGCTCCTTCGCCTAATTTATTGATAACAGATTTTGCACAGGAAGATGATGAATTGTTCTTTTTTGGAATAAGTAAAAATCAAAAAGATTCTTATTCTAAGGTTTTTGAAGATTATGCTCCAATTTTTCGGAGAGGGTTTTCTAATTCTGCTAATTATCAGCAAGATAAATATGAAAAGAAAATGTATGGAGTCACTGCAGAATCTTTTCATTTCTTAAAATTCAAAGAAGGGAAATTGATCTGGAATTCTGATACTGCAGTAAAAGATTTGGCTGCATCTGTAAAGACTACACCATCCCAGAAAAAAGCAAAACCTTATAAAGGTGATCGTTTTGCCGTTCAGGAATTTTTTGTTGCTCCCAATCAGGATCTTTTAATTATCGGACAAACAACTAAAAGAAAGAATATCAAAACATTCAATGATGGTTTTTTTGGTGAATATACTCCCATGAGGGTTTATATGGAGGTAATTGCATTTCATTTTGATAAAAATGGAAAGCTTAAGGCTCAATATGCAATTGATCAATTGATTAAGGACAAAGCAAGTGCAACTACTCCTTTAAAACATAGGTTTTTCACTTCAGCAGATAATAAAATTTTATATTGGGAGATGCTTGAAGTAAAATTTGTGAAAGGTTATTCAAACTTTGGAAATGCTCTTTTAAATATTCAAACCTTTTATCCTAACTTTTTTCCACGAGTGGGGCAAATCGATTTGGAAAAAGCACAGATTTATGATTTTGCACATATAGGTGGAAAGAAGAAAGGTTTTTTAATGGGAAAAGAAGAATTTCTTTTTCATTGGAATGATGCTGAAAAAGTTAGATACTACGTTGGGCATGATGGAAAGAATAAAAATCTGGTGGTCGCTAAAATGAAATTTCAATAAATTCTTTTCTTTTCTTTTTTTAAGATAGATTTTTAAGACGATTCCTTAAAAATCTATCTTTTTTTATAGACTTGATGATTATTTACTTATAACTTCTTCTTCCACAATTAGTACTTCTTTATCCAGTCTATTAGAATGTTTTCCGATGATTTGTGCAATATCTTTTGGTTTTTGCCATTTACCGAAATCTGCATCCGGCACGGCTTTTCTATTTTGTGGGGTGTCGATGGTGCCGGGAACAATCACATGAGCATAAACTCCCGTTTTGTCGGAATCGGAATTCAGGATTTTTGCTAACTGAAATAACTGTGATTTTGCCAAAGCATACGCGACAACGCCTTTCGCTTTTGAAGTGTCCATTCCGGGTTCTGATCCGATAAAGAATAATTTTAATTTTTGGTCTTTTGGGTGGTTAGAAATTAGTGCCCGTGTTACAAAATAGGCCGTTTCAAAATTTAGTGCATATTGTTTTCGCAATTCAGATTGACCTGTTTTTAAAAGATTTCCCGCAGCAAAACCTCCGGTGGTTAAAACGGCTACATGAATTTTTTTATATTTCTCTAAAACAGACTGTATGACGACTTCTGTGGCCGATTCGTCTGTTAAATCCACTTCAATTTCTTCAAAATTAGATTTTTTAATTCCTTTTTTATGATGAACCAGTCCAATTACTTTATTTCCTTTTTCAAGAAAGTAATCGACAACGGCCTGACCTAAATTACCGTTTGCACCCGAAATTAATATATTTTGTGACATGGTTTTTTAAATTTTTAAGTAAAAGTTTTGGTTCACTCTAAAGAAGATAAGGAATTTTTTTAAAAAATGATTCTTTGTTTATCGATTTTTAATTTTTATCAATTATATCTCCTGATCCGGTTGAACTTGCTTTTATTTTTGGTTGTCCTTTATAAAAAATATCTCCCGAACCAACTTTTGAAATATTCAGTATGTGTTTCACCTTAAGCTGAGTATCTCCGGAGCCGGCACTGCTGATATCTGCAGTTTCAACTACTAAATCAAAGGCAAACAAATCACCTGAACCGGCTTTACTGACTTCCAGTTCCTGTGATTTTCCACGAAGGTTAATATTCCCCGACCCTGCCATATTGATGGTTAGTCTTTCTAAATCAAATTCGAGTTTCATGTCTCCTGAACCTGCTTGGCTGATTTTGAAATCATTTCCTTTTAATACTCCTGCCGTTCTGGTGTCTCCTGAGCCTGACGAACTTAAAACGTTGAGGTTTTCTGCATTCAGTTTGATAACCACAGGCTTTCTGGTCTGTAAGTTAAATCCTTTTTTTGTGTTAATCATCAGGGTAGAGCCTTCAACTTTGGTTTCTACATATTCAAGAATATTGGATTCGCCTTCCAATTCAAGTCTTCCGTCCTGGGTTCCATTCAAAATAATTAAATCTGTAATTCCTGATTTTTCAATTTTTGTAAAATCATTTCGAATTTCACGGACTTCTGAGGTAGTTTCTTTGTTGCCTTTGATATTTTTACCGTTAAAAACCTCCTGAACACAAGAAGTAAAAAGCAAGGTGAAAATAATCGCAGTAAAACTTAAAATAATCTTTGAGTTTTTCATGAAGTGTTGTTTTAATGTATTAATTTAATTTGTGGGTTTGCATAGCTCATTTGTAAAAGAATTTTTCCGTAACCATTTCCTGCCTTTCCGGAATAATAGCTTTCAGAATTTTTCTCTATCATTTTATATGATTCTAAAGAAGATGGAAATCTCAGTTTTCCATAAGTGATTTCTGCTTCAATTTCATAACCGGTATGAGCCTCTATTCCTATAGATACAGGAGTGTAAGCGGTTGTTAAGGAGATTTTCTTAAAACCATTTTTTACTTTAGTCAGGATTAAAGAACCATAGTTGTTGTGAGAAATTAGCTGTTCAGTTAAGAAAGCGATTTTTACTTTGGTGTATTTCGTTTTTAAATCTAATTGATCAGCTTCTTCAATAGTTATTTCACCATAACCCGATTCTGTTTTTAAATTTTTTATTTGTTTGATATTCAAATTGCTGTAATTTGAATTTAAAATCAAATCTTCCGCTTTATCTATTTCAATATTGGAATATCCTGCTTGAATTTGAGCTGTGTTGAGGGCATTAATTTTCGCTTTGGAAACATAATTCAGCTTAAGTTTATTGTCTTTATTATCAAGATATTTTATTTGTAAATTTCCATAATCTAAAATGATAGAAGTGCCTCCGCTGAGTTCATCTATATTTAAATTCCCATATTTATTCTGTAGCTGAACATAAATGGTTTTAGGAAGCTTCACAAAATAATCAATGGAAAAGTTGGTGTTGTTTCGTTTGAAAAAACCACTTTTAATCAGTGTTTTTGCAGAGACCTTCTTCTGATCTGCTGTAAATTCTACCGAAATAGATTTGAGACGCTCTTCAACTTTATTTTTATTTTTTCCTTTGGCAGTGATTTTAATCTCAAGATGAATTTCATCTTTATGCCAGGCACTGAGATTAATATTTCCGTATTGATTTTGAATGTCCAGAACAGCATCCGGATTAACAGAAAATTGTTTTTCAATAATCTTTTCCTGTTTTAAATCCGGTTTTTGAGAAATAGTCTCTGAATTTTCAATACTGATGAATAGCAGTAAAAAGCTTAAAAATATTTTCATGAAAGAAGATTTTTCGGTTTTTCTTCTTCAAATAAAGGGAAGCAGAAAAAGGCTCTTTCAATTAAGACGAACTTTAAACAAAAAAGTTACAAATATTTTAAAATTTTTTTAAACTTAAATTGATTAGTTTGAAAGAGATATGAAGAAATAAAAGATAAGTCAAAAACCCTTAAGATTCAGCGGTAATTTCTTTGTCATCAGGAAGAATTTCTATTTTCACCCGGGCAATTCCGGCTTTTATAAAATCCAATTCCTCTGCTGCAACAGGGGAGAGGTCAATTACCCGATCTTTTACAAACGGACCGCGATCATTGATTCGTACAACAATGGTTTTATTGTTTTCCAGATTGGTCACCCGCACTTTGGTTCCGAAAGGAAGATTTTTATGAGCAGCAGTCCACGCATCTGTGCGAAAAATTTCTCCGCTGGCAGTTGGTTTGCCATCAAATTTAGAAGCATAATAAGATGCTTTTCCTTCTTCTATCTGACTAAAAGCAAAAAATGAAAACAGTAAGAATATAAAAGTGAAAATTTTTTTCATAGAACTTTGGTTTTTAAAAGATCATCGGAAAATGTATAACAACTTTCCGATGATTTTCTATATGGTTTAGTTTTGGTTTCCAAATTCTTGAATAATTTGATCTGCTAATTCCACCCCAATACGTTCCTGAGCTTCATCTGTAGAGCCACCTACATGCGGACTTAAAGAAATTCCCGGATTCATCAGTAATTTGACAGGAGGATTGGGTTCAGCCTGAAAGACATCCAAAGCCGCAAAGGCCAGCCTGTTTTCTGCTAAAGCCACATCAAGCGCTTCTTCGTCAACAACTCCTCCTCGGGCTGCATTAATAAGTCCTGCAGATTTTTTCATCAGTTTTATTTCTTCTTCTCCAATAACAAATTCTTTTTGCGCAGGAACATGTAGGCTTATAAAATCGGAGGTTTTTAAAAGATTTTCTTTTGATACACTTTTAATATCCAAAGTGATTTTTTGTCCATTAGCAAACTCTAAAGTTAAAGGAACAGTTTCTCCGTCTTTATAATTGGAGTCAACAATTTGCACATGCATTCCAATTCCCAAAGCGATTTTAGCTACTTCGGTTCCGATTTTTCCAAATCCTAAAATACCTAAGGTTTTCCCTTTTAATTCTCTTCCTTTAAAAGCCTTTTTTAGCTGTTTAAAATTCATTTCTCCTTCCAGAGGCATCTCACGATTAGCAAGATGTAAAAATCTGACTCCTCCCGAAAGATGAGCAAAAACCAATTCAGCAACACTTCTTGAAGAAGCTCCGGGGGTGTTGATTACTTTTATACCTTTTTCTAAGGCATAATCGACATCTATATTATCCATGCCGACTCCGCCTCGTCCAATAAGTTTTAAATCGCATGCATCTATTAAATCTTTTCGGATTTCAGTAGCACTTCGAACTAAAATTATATGAATCTGATTTTGGTTTAAATAATCTGCCAGTTGGTTTTGAGCTACTTTGGTTTGAATAACTTCATAACCGGCATTTTCTAATTTTTTAGCTCCACTGATAGAAATGCCATCATTGGCCAATATTTTCATATTCTAAAATTTTAAAAAAATAAATTGTCAGGAATTTGATTAAGCTTTTCTCTCAAACCAGGTCATGATTTCTACTAAATTCTCTACGCTGCTTATGGGTAAGGCATTGTATAAAGAAGCGCGATATCCGCCCACACTTCTATGACCTTTTAATCCGACTATGCCTGCTTCCTTACAAGTATTATCAAACTCATTTTGACGACCATCATCTTTTAGTTTAAAAACAACATTCATAAAAGAACGATCTTCTTTTTCAACTATTCCTTCGAAAGCAGGATTTCGATCAATTTCCGAATAAAGCAAATCTGCTTTTTTCTTGTTTTTTTCCTCCATAGCTTTTATTCCTCCTTTTTTAACCAGCCAGCGCAAGGTTAAAAGAGAAACATAAATAGAAAAAACAGCAGGAGTATTAAAAAGACTTTTTTTGGAAATCTGAAGTTGATAATCCATCATAGAAGGGATTTGTCTTTGAACTTTTCCTAAAATTTCTTCTTTTACTAACACTAAAGTGGCTCCGGAAGTTCCCATATTTTTTTGAGCACCGGCATAGATAAGATCAAATTTTGAAAAATCTAACTCTCTTGAAAAGATATCGCTGCTCATATCACAAACCAAAGGTACATTTACCTGGGGAAATTCTTTTATTTGAGTCCCGTAAATGGTGTTGTTGCTGGTACAATGAAAATAATCTATACCTTCAGGAATTTCATAATTTTTAGGAATGTAGTTGAAATTCTTGTCAGCAGAAGAAGCTGCCTCAATTACTTCACCAAATAATTTGGCTTCTTTAATAGCGTTGGATGCCCATCTGCCTGTGTTGAGATAAGCTGCTTTGTTTTGTAAAAGGTTGTAAGCAACCATTAAAAATTGAGTGCTGGCTCCCCCTTGAAGAAACAAAGGGTAATAGCCTTTGTTTTTTAAACCAGTTAGTTCAAGAATGGTTTCTTGTGCTTCTTCTATTACCTCAGTAAAAGCAGGGCTTCTATGAGATATTTCCAGAAGAGAAAGTCCGGATTCATTAAAATCTAAAACTGCCTGAGAGGCTTGTTCAAAAACACTGGGTGGTAAAATACAAGGACCTGCGCCAAAATTATCTTTTTTCATGAGAAGAAATGTTTTTAATAAAATTGATTAGTTTAATTATATAATAACTATAAAGGGTCTATTTGCGCCTAAAAGTACAAAGTTTTCTCTGCCTTAGGAAATTATTGTCTTATATTTTTGAGAGAAAATCCATAGTATCTATGCCATCTGCATAATCTGACAAATTAGGATGTTGAGTTTCACCAAAATAACAAGAACCTACTGCCTGGTCTTTGGCAATTATAATCTGTATATGATCGGAGTCATGTTTCAATTTATCCCGTAAAGATGGTAAATCCTCGTAGTTTTCATAAAATAAACATGCAATAGGAGAGGCATAAGAGGTGTCTTCTTTTAAGATAAAAAATCCGTTTTCCAGAAATTTAAATTCACTCATCAGATAAACTGCTTTATTATAATCATAGTTATTGGCGTATTTATGAGAGTTAATGATTGGATTCCATTTATAAATAGCTTTAAAGAAATCTGCAAAATCATAATCTTTGGGGACAAATATTTTTGAAATATTTCTACAGCCCAATCCATAATATCTGAAAATATCATCCCCAAGTTTTTCGAGTTCTTCTTGAGTTTCTTTACCGGTAAGAACAGCTACTGAATTACGGTTTTTTCTGATGATATTAGGTTTTTCAGAAAAATAATATTCGAAATACCGGGCGGTGTTATTGCTTCCGGTGGCTATAACTGCATCGAAATCTGAAAGGTTTTTATCTGTAAAAGTTATTCGGTCGGAAAAGTCAGGTTCTTGGGCAATCAAAAAATCAGCAATAAAAGGAAGTAATATTTGGTCTTTGGAAGATTGTTTTACCAAAGCGGTGTGACCTGCCAAAAGAACACATAAAAAGTCATGAAATCCTACTAATGGAACATTTCCGGCCATGATAATAGCTACTTTCTTTGGGTTGCTCTCAGGGAAATCATAATTACCAAGCCATTTATCAAGATTTTCCGGGTTTAAAATTTTTGCCCAGTGTTTTAAATTAAAAAGAATATCAGGTTTGGTGAACCAGTTGTTATGTTGAATAGCCTGCAGAATGGTTTGATCTAATTTTTCAGCAAATTTTTGTTCACTATCGGAAAGAGCAGAACTTTCAGAGGTATACTTTTTTAAGAACTTTCCTAAATCTATAAATGCTTGTTTTCGATTTTTTAAATTCATTCTATTTGGTTATGAGTAGTATTGGAGTTAAATTCGCACAAATTTACAAATCATTTGTGGTGTATTGGTTTTAAACGACCAAGTTCTTATTTCAATTTAAATTTGTCAAAGTTTTTTCAGGTCGTTTAGCCGGACAACCCTAAAAAATATAAGAATGGCTATAATCATAACAGACGATTGTATTAATTGTGGAGCTTGTGAACCTGAATGTCCTAACAATGCTATTTATGAAGGCATGGATCCATGGAGGTATGCAGATGGCACCGAGCTGAGTGGAGATGTTGTGCTGCCAAATGGAAAGCAAGTAAATGCTGAGGAAGAGCAAGATCCCATCAGTGATGATCTATATTATATTGTTCCGGATAAATGTACGGAATGTATGGGTTTTCATGAAGAACCTCAATGTGCGGCTGTATGTCCGGTAGATTGCTGTGTTCCGGATGAAGATCATGTGGAATCAGATGAGTTTCTTCTGGAGAAACAAGCTTTTATGCATCCGAGTGAACAATAATTAGTTTAATTATTTTATTCATAACCTCGAAGTGAACAAGCTTCGGGGTTTTTTTTAGCTGTTTTTTAAATTGTTTTTTTTAATTCCGGAAGATGAATCTAACAGATTATTCTTATTGAGTTTTATTTGATTATTTTAGAAAAGTCTTTTTTGAGAATTGGGTACGGAAGCAGATAGAGGAAATTTCGACCCCAATCAAAAAAAGCCCTTTCACCACTGTGAAAAAGCTCTTCCCTTTGGTTTATTTCTTCATAAACCCGAAATATAAATCTTGTTTATATTCCACACAACAACATTTTAAAAAAAACATCCCCAGGTAGAATCCGGGGAAACTAAAGCGGTCTGGACGAGACTCGAACTCGCGACCCCCTGCGTGACAGGCAGGTATTCTAACCAACTGAACTACCAGACCGTTTAAGAACTTTAAATCAGGTGGAGGTGTTTCCCTTTGTTCCTGATTGCGGTGCAAATATACATGAGTTTATTGTTTAAACAAGCCTTTTTTGAAAAAAAAATACAACTTTTTTCAAGGTTTTATTTTATGATTTGATAATCAGTTTTTTAGATTAAATAAATTTTTGTCTTTCGATTAAATAAGTTGTGAGAATCTTCTCAAATCCATCATGAATATCTACCGGAAAGTATTTTATTTTATATTGAATACATTGTTCTTTTAATTCTTCAAAAAAGGAATCTACAGCCTTTTTGTAATTTTCTTTTATGTTATCAGCATATAAATCGATGGTTTCTCCGGTTTCTACATCTACATATCTCTTCGGTCTGTTATCGAAGTTGAATAATAATTCTTTGTCTCTGTCAAAGGTGTGAAAGAGAATGACTTCATTTTTGTTGTATCTCAGATGTTGTAAAGCTTCAAATAACCGATCGTGACTTTCGGAAGCCTGAAACATATCAGTAAAAAGAAAAACCAGAGATCTTCTTTTTAATTTTTCAGCGATTTGATGTAAGTAAGTATAAGTTTTTGTTTTTTTTCCTGTAGAAGATTGAATCAAGGAATTTTCCAGGGCTTCCAGTAAAATATGATGATGTCTGTCACTTCCTTTTTCAGGCGCATAAAATTCATATTCATCACTATAAATACTCAATCCTACTGCATCTCTTTGTTTTTTAAAAATATTCATCAAAGCAGCTGAAGCCAAAACTGAAAATCCGATTTTATTTAAAGAATTTAAACTCATCTCAGAAACCAGAGGATAATGCATGGAAGCAGAATTATCTATAATCAGATGACATCGCAGATTGGTCTCTTCTTCATATCTTTTTGTATAAAGTTTGTCAGTTTTCGCAAAAAGTTTCCAGTCTATATGTCTGGTGCTTTCGCCGGGATTATAAATTTTATGTTCTGCAAACTCTGCTGAAAATCCATGAAAAGGACTCCTGTGAATTCCTGAAATAAAACCTTCTACAACTTCCTGAGCTAATAATTCTAAATTGGCAAAACCTGAAGTTTGGTTTAGCTTGGCCTGAATGTTCATGATGATTAAGATAAAAATTAAAAATAAAAAAGGTTTGACAAAATGCCAAACCTTCCTTTATTAGGGATTTTCTCTACTATAAATGCTCATCTAATACTTTGGTATAAGCTGATTTTGGAGAGGCGCCTACTTGACGAGCTACCATTTCTCCATTTTTAAATACCAAAACGGTTGGGATATTTCTTACTCCATACTTAGCAGCAAATTCCTGATGTTGATCTACATCCATTTTTCCTACTACTGCTTTACCTTCGTATTCTTCAGCAATTTCTTCTATGATAGGACCTACCATTTTACAAGGACCACACCAGGCAGCCCAAAAATCAACCATAACAGGTTTATCGCTTTTTAGCACTTTTTCTTCAAAGTTTGCATCTGTGAATTCTACAGCCATAAGTTTATTTTTTAAATTGTTCATTGCAAATCTAATTATTTTTTCCTTATTATTTCTATTATAGATATAGGTTTCCTTAATCTTGCGATAAGTGGCTCTTATAGTAAAATAATAAGTCAAAGAAGATGAAAATTCATTTCTTCGTAAAGTTAAAGGAAGTAGAAAAGCAACATTTTTTTAATTTTAAAACTTAATTTTGCAGAACAAAGAAGATATATGCTGAGTATTCTGTTTTTTATTTTTCTCCTTACTCTTTCATATTACGCATTTCAAGCTTTAAAAAATATTTCCAGGTCTAAGTGGACTTATTGGACGTATTGGATAGTTTGTTTAGGAATTCTAATAAATTTCTTCATCAGATTCTGGATTTATGATCGGCATGAAGTATTGGAAGGGCCAAAAGCTTATTCTTTTGGAATTGTTTTAAGTATGGCGGCAGCACAGTTGGTCCTGGTGCTTTTTCTTTTTGGAGAGGATCTTCAAAGATTTATAAAATTACTAATTGAAAAAAGAAAGAAATCTTCAAAAAGAAAGTTCTTACCTTCAAGAAGAAAATTCGTAAGTCAAATGGCCTTGGGGATAGCGGCTATTCCTTTTTCATCCATGATGTTTGGGATGTTTGATGGAAAATATAATTTTAAAGTTTTTCGGTATGAACTTGAGTTTGATGATTTGCCGGATGCCTTTGACGGATATAAAATTGTTCAGCTCAGTGATATCCACTGTGGAAGTTTTGATAATTATCATAAAGTAGCTCAGGGAGTTGAGCTTGTTAAAGAGCAACAGGCCGATGCTGTTATGTTTACGGGTGATTTAGTCAATAATCTTTCAGATGAATTAGAAGATTGGAAAGAATTATTTGGATCTATTACTGCTCCGGATGGTGTTTTTTCCGTCTTAGGAAATCATGATTACGGAGATTATTATAAATGGGATCATCCTGAAGAAAAAACAGCCAATTTTGAGAAAATGATTGAAATGCAATCTGAAATGGGTTGGGATCTTTTACTTAATGAAAGCCGAAGAATAGAAAGAGACGGACAGTTTTTACATATTGTTGGGGTTGAGAATTGGGGAAATGGAAGATTCCCGCGTTATGGAAATGAAGAGAAGGCCGGAAGAAATTTAACAGCTGAAGATTTTAAAATTCTTCTAAGTCATGACCCTTCACATTGGCAGGAAAAAATTCAGGAGAATGAGCGAAATTATCAGCTTACTTTAAGTGGTCATACTCACGGTATGCAGTTTGGTATTGATATTCCCGGAGTGGTGAAATGGAGTCCCATTCAGTATAGATACAAATATTGGGCAGGTGTTTATCAGGAACACGGAAGATATCTGCATGTAAATCGTGGATTTGGTTATTTGGGATATCCCGGAAGAGTAGGGATGTGGCCTGAGATTACCGTTCTCAAACTAAGAAAAAAACAAGCCTGAAAAATTTGTTTTTAAAAAATCAACTTGCAAAAACTTTATGGAAGGAAATAATAAAGGATGTAAATGGTTTTTTATCTTTGACTTTTATTGATTTTTAATTAGAATCTTAATTATTAGAAAAATTATCTTTCATGGCAAAATTTGGAGATCTTATAGATAATACAGTTCCGGTTCTCATAGAATTTTATAATACAAGTGATAGGAATTCTTCCTCTCCGGATTCAGTCTTGACTGAAGTAGCGCAAAAACTCAAGGAAAAAGCAAGAGTGGTTAGAATGGATACAGATAAAAATATTCAGTTGACTGAAGCTCTTCGGATTCAAAACCTTCCTACTCTGGTCATTTATAAAAATGGAGAAATGGTCTGGCGAAAAAGTGGCTGGCTGTCGGCAGAAGATCTGATTTTAGAGATGAAGAAGTATATCTAAAAGCTTCTTTAATATGCAGGTTTTTAAATTTGGAGGCGCTTCCGTAAAAGACGCGAAAGGAGTTATCAATTTATTCAATATTCTTCAGCTATACCAAAATTCTAAAAAAGTAGTTGTGGTTTCAGCCATGGATAAAATAACTAATCTGCTGGAGGAGGTTGTTGAAGATTATTTCTGCAAAGAAGATTATTTGCTTAAGATTGAACAGGTAAAGAAATTTCATGAAAATATTTGTCTGGAACTTTTTGATGCTGATCACCATGTTTTTCTTCTTATAAAAGAATATATTCAAAAGATTAAAAGTTTTTTGGAAATCAATAAATCTGAAAATTATGATTTTGTCTATGATCAAATAGTGCCTTATGGCGAGTTAATGAGTACTTCCATCATAAGTGCTTATTTAAAATCTAAAAGTTTAGAAAATAACTGGCTGGATGCCAGACAACTTCTAAAAACAGATTCAACATATAGAGAAGCTAAAATCGATTGGGAAAAGACCGGGGAAAATATAAAAAACTTACTTCAAGATCATAAATTAAGTTTAACTCAAGGTTTTATCGCTTCAGACAAATGGAATAATTCTACCACTTTGGGGCGTGAGGGAAGTGATTATTCAGCAGCTATTATTGCTTATTGCTTAGATGCCAAAGAAGTGATTATATGGAAAGATGTAGATGGTGTTTTAAATGCAGATCCAAGAGAATTTAAAGAAACTACTTTACTGAATCAAATTTCTTACCAGGAAGCTATTGAACTTGCTTTCTTTGGCGCTTCTGTGATTCATCCTAAAACCATTCAGCCTCTTCAGCAAAAGGAAATTCCTCTTTTTGTAAAATCCTTTTATCATCCTGAAAGAACCGGAACTTCAGTATGCAAAAGAATTAAAATAGACCCTCTGATTCCTTGTTTTATTGTCAAAAAAGAACTGATTTTATTGTCTATTTCAACTTCGGATTTTTCTTTTTTTGTGGAAGAAAATATAAGCGAAGTTTTCGCTCTTTTTCATCAATTTCAGGTGAAAGTGCATTTAATTCAAAATTCAGCTATTAGTTTTTCTGTTTGTATTGATAATAAATTTCGAAAAGCAGATTTATTGATAACTCATCTTCAAAAAAAGTTTAAAGTGAGTTATAACAAAAATGTAAGTTTATATACCATCAGACATTTTAATCAGCAAGCTATTGAAGAGGTCTTAAATAATGCCGAAGTTTTGTTGGAGCAACGAACAAGAGAAACAGTTCAGTTTGTGGTAAAAACCTCCTGATAAATTTTTTATATTTGTCTTAACTTTTAAAACCTTTATCATGCCGGTTGTATCTGCCAAAGAAGTAGCTAAAGCTTTAAATTTAGAAAAACTCGGGGTTTTAGGAACAGCTGTGGGATCTGCTGTATTGAAAATAACAAGACTCAATAAAATTAATCGGATCTATGATGAAAGATCAGATTTGCCGGCTATAGAATTTTTAGATTCTGTTCTAAAAGAATTTAAAGTGAATTATGATATCCCGGAGAAAGATTTAAAAAGAATTCCTGCTCAAGGACCTTTTATAGCTGTAGCCAATCATCCTTTAGGCATGATTGACGGAATGATTCTGATGAGAACGCTCATCAATCAACGACCTGATTTTAAAGTGATAGCTAATTTTTTATTAAGTCGGTTAGAGCCTCTTGATCCTTATATTTTACCGGTTAATCCTTTCGAAGATCGCAAAGAATTAAAATCGAGTGTGACAGGTATTCGTTCTGCATTAGAACATATAAGAGATGGAAAACCTTTTGGAATTTTTCCGGCAGGAGAAGTTTCAACTACTAAAATAGATAAAACCATTGTTGATCGTCCTTGGTTGCCGGAGGCCCTAAAACTTATTCAGAGAGCAGAAGTGCCTATTGTCCCTATTTATTTCCACGGTCATAATAGCAAAGCTTTTTATCGTCTTGCTAAAATCAGTGATTCTCTAAGAACGGCAAAACTGCCCAGTGAAATGGTTTCAAGATATAATAGAGAAGTGAAAGTAAGAATCGGAAATCCTATCGCTGTAGAAATTCAAAAAAATTATAAGGATGCAACTGAATTTGGAGATTTTTTAAGAAGAAAAGTTTATATGCTCGCCGGAGGATTTGATAAAAAGAGTTTGTTGAGAAATATTCCTTCTCATATTAAAATTCCTCGTCCTCCTAAAAATATTGTCAATGAGACTTCAGAAGAGTTAATGTATAAGGAAATAGAATTCTGCAGAGAAAACGATAAGCGCCTTTTACACAGCAATAACTTCGAAGTTTTTTTAGCTCAAAAAAAGGATATTCCAAATATTATTCAGGAAATAGGAAGATTAAGAGAAATAACTTTTAGAGCGATAGGAGAAGGAACTAATAAATCGATAGACTTAGATGAATTTGATGAATATTATCATCACCTTTTTCTGTATGACAATCAGGCAAGGAAAGTTGTAGGAGCTTATAGAATGGGATTGGGACAGGAAATTTTTCCTCAATATGGGATTCGTGGATTTTATTTGCAAAAGCTTTTTAGATTTGAGCCTGAACTCCACAAAATGATGAGCGAATCTATAGAAATGGGAAGAGCATTTATAATTGAGGAATATCAAAGAAGACCGACTACTCTTTTTTATTTATGGAAAGGAATTGTTCATTGTACTTTAAGATTTCCCAATCATAAATATTTAATTGGGGGAGTCAGTATAAGTAATAAATTCTCACGTTTTACAAAATCTTTGATGATTGAATTTATGATGTCACATTTTTATGATCCTTATGTGGCTCAATATATTCGGCCTAAAAAGGAATTTAAGGTGAAATTGAAAGATGCTGATAAAGATTTTGTTTTTGATGAAAGTAAAGCAGATCTCAATAAATTTGACAGACTTATAGATGAACTTGAGCCGGATAATCTTCGAATGCCGGTTCTTCTAAAAAAATATATCAAACAAAATGCAAAGGTAGTGGCTTTTAATGTAGATCCATTATTTAATAATGCTGTAGATGGTTTGATGTATATTCGAATTGCAGATTTACCTGAATCAACTGTCAAACCGGTTATGGATGAATTTCAGAAGTCTTTGGAGAAAAAAGCATCAGCAGAAGATCAAAAACAATAATCTTCATTTTCTTAAAATATTACCAATAAAATTATTCTTTGTTTTTTCTTGTGAAATAATACGGCAAAAAAGTATAATAGTTTTTTATATTTGATATTATAGAGTTAAAAGTTTATTTTATCCAAAAATCAGTAATGAAAGATATTTTCCATCCAAAAATTCTGAGTACTTTAAAAGATTATTCCTGGTCAAAATTTTCCAAGGATGCTTTAGCGGGTTTAATTGTTGGGGTAGTTGCACTTCCCTTAGCCATTGCTTTTGCCATAGCCAGCGGAGTCAGTCCGGAAAAGGGAATGATCACAGCTATAATTGGTGGTTTTTTAATTTCTGCTTTGGGAGGAAGCAGAGTTCAGATTGGAGGTCCTACAGGTGCTTTTATTATTATAGTCTATGGAATTGTTCAGCAATATGGAGTAGAAGGGCTGATTATAGCTACTCTTATAGCAGGAATTATGCTGGTCATTATGGGACTGGCTCGTTTGGGTTCGGTTATTAAATTTATTCCCAATTCCCTTATTATTGGTTTTACCAGTGGAATTGCAGTGATTATTTTTTCCTCTCAGATAAAGGATTTTTTTGGATTGGATATGGGAGAGGTTCCTGCCGATTTTGTGGATAAATGGAAGTTATATCTGGCACATTTTGATTCCATCAACTGGAATGCTCTTTTAATAGCGCTGGCTACTATAGGAATCATCCTGATTTTTCCAAAAATTTCAAGAAAAATTCCAGGGTCTCTCGTGGCTATTATTCTTACTACTTTAGCAGTTATGCTTTTCGATATTCCGGTAGAAACTATCGGTAGTCGTTTTGGAACTATTTCGGCTTCTATACCGGCTCCTGCTTTACCCAAAGCTAATTATGAAGTAGTTCGTGAAATGATTCAGCCTGCTTTTGCTATTGCTATGCTGGGAGCTATTGAGTCTTTACTTTCTGCTGTGGTTGCCGATGGAATGATCAGAGGTCAGCATCGTTCCAATACTGAATTAATAGGTCAGGGAATAGCCAATATAGGATCTTCTCTTTTTGGAGGAATCCCGGCTACAGGTGCTATTGCCCGTACAGCTACCAATGTGAAAAATGGAGGAAGAACCCCTGTGGCAGGAATTATTCACGCCATTGTTTTGTTGGCTATTCTTGTTTTCTTAGGAAAATGGGCTTCTTTAATTCCTCTTTCTTGTCTGGCCGGAGTTTTGGTGATTATTGCCTTTAATATGAGTGAATACCGAAATTTTATCACTATTCTAAAAGGTCCTAAGGGTGACATAGCTGTGATGTTGACCACTTTCCTATTAACTGTTTTGGTCGATTTGACTATTGCTATTCAGGTGGGTTTAATTTTAGCTGCTTTTGCTTTTATCAGGAAGATGATAAAAACAAGTGAAGTCAAACTTTTTGATGGGGAAACCGAAGACAGAACGATTAAAGATGAACTGTTACAAGAAACAATTGTACTTCCTAAAAATGTAAGTTTATTTGAAATTTCCGGACCTATGTTCTTCGGTGCTTCTTATAAAATCAGAGAAGCTGTTCGTTATATTGAAAAACCAAGAGTGCTGATTATTCTTATGAGGCATGTTCCGATTATAGATGCTTCCGGATTGAGCAGTTTTAAAGAATTAATCAAAGATTTAGAAAGAGGAAACACCAAAATTGTGATAGCTGAACTTCAGAGTTATCAGGTCAAAAAAGAACTTTTCAGAGCCGGGATTTTTGAATATATAGGCAGAGAAAATATTGAGCCTACTTTAGAACGGGCCATCATCCGGGCTGAAAAAATTATTGAAGAAGATCTTTAATTTATTTTTTCAGACAATGTAAAAATTCTGTTGTTTTTGAAGCTTTATGATTTCTGTTTTCTGTCTTATCAGCTTTAAATCTTTGATATTTTTGAGTTTCTAAATGATATTTGCCGTACCTGCTCATTATTTTTTCAATGGTTTCAGGCGACATCAGACCTTCATTATTATAACTTAAAAATATATAGGAAAAATCAGCATGTTTGATTAACTCTTCAAATTCATCTTCGACATGGTTTTTTCTGCAATACAAAGATTTATAATAATCAGGTAATCCTGTTTTTCCTCTTGGAGAAAATTCTTCATAAAGCGCTATGGTATTTAATAAATGATAATTGGCTCCATACTGACGGGCATTATAAGGAGGATCCAGATAAAGAATGTCGCCATTTATTTTTTTGATCAGTTGGTTAGCATCTTCCTGAAAGACAAGATGAGAATTTTTAGTTTTAATAAATTCAGCCGGTTCAAGTATTAAATCTTTTGCTGCTGAAGGTTTTATTTTTTTTAAAAAAGCTCCATATACAGATGCTGTGTTCGCTACTTTATCTGCACTTTCAAGCAGAGAAGCCAAGAGAAAAAAATAAAAATTTTCATCGATTTCCCTGGATTTTTTCCAGACTTCTATTTTCTGTCTGACAGCATCTATTTTTTGAGCATTTGATTTTGAAAAAAATAATCTTTCTGCTTTCCCGCCTTCGCCATATTCTTCAGCAATAAATCCTTTAATTCCGGAGAGCTGATTAAGCTGATCGAGATAAAATTTCTTTTGTGGTAAATCTTGATGATTTCCTATATAATTTCTCAATAAAACATAACTGTAAAACTCCACATCATTGGCAATCACTTTCTTTACTTTTGATTTAAATGTCCGGCCAACAATTCCGGTTCCGGCGAATAAATCACAAAAAATCAGATCTTTTAAAGGTCGATTAACTTCTGTTTTTATTGTGGATTGAATCCAGGATGAAAGCCTGTATTTTGAGCCTATATAATTCAATATAAAGTTTTTTGGGTTGAGAATTTACAAATATAAGATTCGAAAGTTCATTTCAAAGCCCAGATAATATCTGACACACAAGTTTCTCCTTTTTCAAATTCAAATTTTTCTAATTGCCCCGGATTAAAGTTTTGAACATATTGCTGAATAATGACTTTTAAATCGTTCAAACAAGCCTTCATTTTCCAGTGTTCCCCTTGTTGGTCATAAACAACAATAAAAAGCCGGTTTTTAAGATGTTTTCGTTTTTGCTGACTCTGATTTTTATATAACCAAAAAATTAGTTCTCTTTTATGAGATTGTGAATAAGAAATACTTTTGTTGAATTTTTTTGGAAAGACAGAAGTCTTATGATCAAAATCAATCCCAAATATAGAAAAATCCACCAGTCTGTTTTTTGAATTTAAAGCAGGAGTAACTCCTTCCATTGTGGTGAAAATATTTTCTACAGCAATAGCACTCCAGAAGTTATACCATCTGTTGGCGGCATACTGAAAAACCTTTTTCTTATCTAATTTATAAATCTCAGAAGTTGATTTCATATAAGATACTAAATCTTCCCAGCTATTGGTTTTATATATAAAATTGGTGAGATCATCCCAAAAATCATTTTGTTTCTGACCCCATTGATAAGGATATTTCCACCGTTTTTGAAGCTCAATTTCCAGGTATTTTAAATCGATAACCATAAACTGACAACTGCTGAAGACACACAAATAACACTTAAACTTATCAGTAGAATTTCTTTTGTTTTTTTTGATTTTTTGGTTGAAATTTCAAAATATCTCCCGCCAATTAAGGCTGAAGCTATATATGTGAAAAACAAAGAAGCTTCTAAATTTGCTGTAAAATTATTTGAAAAAGCAATGACAGATAAAGATACTACAAAGAACATTAAAAGAAGTAAATCTGCTTTTTTTTGTGTTTGAGTTATATGTAAATCCGTCAGAATAACATTAATCCATGCCCAGATGGTAAAAAGTGAAAGAATAGCAACAGGAAGATAACAATAAACCCCGCAGAAATTCAATTCAGAAATGATTTGAAAGTTGTATAATTGATGAGGAAAGAAAAATTGATCTTTCAAAAGCAAATCGAAAGAAGTTTTTAAAACAAAAACACAAATAATAGCCGAAAATGGAATAAGCCAATTCCTATAATCTTCAGGAGAAAAATAAAAAATAGCTAAAAACCCAATCGTCATAAAAAACAGAGCAGGGGGAAAGAAAAGACTGGCCAGACTTAAGAAGAAAAATACATCAAAGATCTTTTTGTTAATAAATTTTCCGGTTGTCATCGCAAACATTCGACGCAAAGCAAGAATGACAAAAAATCCGGCAATAACTATAGAATAATCAGCGGTTATAGTCCAATGAGTAATAATAAAGACACTAAAAAGATAAATCGGAAAGGTATTTCTTGTTTGTGATTTTTCTTTTAGTAAAATATGATTAAGAACAAAAGCAGAAAGACACAACAGAACTAAAATCGCCGATTTTTCGAGAATTTTAAATCCGTGAAGATTTTCCGAATCCACAAAAAATTGAAAAATCCCATAAAAAAAACTGATAATTAAAAAACTCAGCAGATAATTAACAGGATTAGATTTTCTCAGAAAACTTGTCAGCATTGGCAAATAATTAGTATTTTCGCACTATCAAAAATTATTAAAAATGAACATAAAATATCCTTTATACGATTTTTTTAAGTGGATAGAACACATTTTTGTGGACTTTTTATTGGTTCCCTTAGATTACATTCGTGCCTTAGAAGATGAAACATGGTGGGGCGCTAATTTTTTTAACTGGATTTTCCTGGCTATTTTTTTCATCCTCTTTGGGTATTGGTTATACAAGCTAAAGGTTTTTCATGATTACGATAAAGAAAATGTAAAAGAAACACATCGTTAATTGTATTTCTTTAAATCTTCACCCAAATCTTTTCGATAATATTTTTTATCGAAACTGATTTTTTCAGCCTGACTGTATGCTGCAGTTAAGGCTTTTTTTATGTCTTCTCCTAAACCGGTGATAGCGATTACCCTTCCTCCGCTTGTTACTGTTTTTCCGTTTTCCAATCTCGTTCCGCCATGAAAAATAATAACATTTTCAGCAGATTGATCTAAACCGGTAATTTCTTTTCCTTTTTCAAAATCTTCCGGATATCCTCCTGAGACCAGCATAACAGTGGCTGCCGATCGGGAATCAATTTCTAAATTTACCTGATCTAATTGTTGTTCAGACACTTTTAGAAAAACATCTGCCAAATCATTTTTGATTCTTGGTAAAACTACTTCAGCTTCCGGATCTCCCATTCTGACGTTATATTCAATAACATAAGGTTGATCATTGACTTTTATTAATCCAAAAAAGATAAATCCTTTATAATCGATATTTTCTTTTGATAAACCTTCAACAGTTGGTTTGATGATTCGCTCTTCTACTTTATTCATGAATGCTGCATCGGCAAATGGGACAGGAGAAATAGCACCCATACCACCGGTATTTAGCCCTGTATCTCCTTCTCCGATTCTTTTATAATCTTTTGCAGTAGGTAAAATTTTATAATTTTTACCATCAGTTAATGCGAAAACACTGAGTTCAATACCGTCTAAGAATTCTTCAATAACTACTGTTTCACTTGCGCTGCCAAATTTTTGATGAGTCAGCATATTTTCTAATTCTTTCTTGGCTTCCTCCAAATCCTCTAAAATTAAAACTCCTTTTCCGGCAGCCAATCCATCCGCTTTTAAAACATAAGGAGGATTTAATTTTTCAAGAAATTTTTTTCCTGCATCCAGACTTTCTTTAGTGAAAGCTTCATAAGCAGCAGTGGGAATATTATGATCAGCCATAAATTCTTTGGCTCTTCTTTTACTTCCTTCTAAAACTGCTCCTCTTTTTGAAGGCCCGATAACGTGAATATGTTTTAAATCCGAATCATTTTTGCAGAAGTCATAAAGTCCATCAACTAAAGGTTGTTCCGGTCCGATAATAATCATCTCAATATCATTTTTGAGCACTTGTTCTTTAATAGCTTGAAAATCATTTGTCTGAATAGATAAGTTTTTAGCTATTTTAGATGTTCCTGCATTTCCGGGAGAAACAAATACTTTTTTACATAAAGAACTTTGTGAAACTTGTTGTGCTAAGGCATGTTCACGACCACCACTACCGATAATTAATATATTCACGAAATAAATTTTTTAAAAGATTCTGCTCAAAAATAAAGGTTTGTAAAGAGTCAAACCAAGTTTTATTAAATTTAATTTCTTAAGCGGAAGAAAAACATTTAAACTTTTTGCTATCAATAAGCTTTTTTATCTCCTTTTACTGCTCTTATGATGGTCTGCAAAATAATTTTAATATCTAAAAACAAAGACCAGTTTTCAAGATAAAAAATATCATATTTTACTCGATTGATAATATCTGTTTCTGTTTCTACTTCTCCTCTGTAACCGCTTACCTGAGCTAAACCTGTAATTCCCGGTTTTACAAAATGACGAACCATAAATTTATCAACTCTGTCTGCATACATATGGGTATGACTGACCATATGAGGACGGGGACCTACAGTTGACATATTTCCCATTAAAACATTAAAAAATTGAGGAAGTTCATCGATACTTGTTTTACGCATAAACCTTCCAATATTGGTCACCCGTTTATCATTTTTACTAACCTGATGAAGATCTGCCTGAGGATTGATTCGCATAGATCTAAACTTATAGCAATAAAATTCCTGATAATCCAATCCATTGCGAAGTTGACGGAAAAAAACCGGACCTTTCGAACTCATTTTGATCAGTATAGCCAGAAGAGGTGTCAACCAGGAAAGAATAAAAATAATTACAAATAAGGACAACAGAATATCAAATGTTCTTTTTGTAAATTTATTAATGGGTTCATCAATAGGAATATTACGGAAAGAGAGTATGGGTAGATATCCATAATAATCCAGTTTTAAATGTTTCGAATACAAATCATTATTATCCGGAATAAATTTTAAAACTTTAAGATTATTATCAGCAAAATTGACTATAGATTTAATTTGATCAGGGGTCAGTTCGTTTAGTGAACAGTAAATCTCATCAACTTCTTCTTTAAGAATATAATCAAAGCATTCTTCTAAAATTTCCTCACTGCTTTTGTTTTCAGCATTTGGATCGAAAGTTTTTTTATACTGATATCCATAAATCGGATTCTTTGTAAAAAAAGTATGGAGCTGTTGGGTCTTGTTATTATTCCCTATAATTATAGTGGTTCGATAATTTCCACCAAAATATTTTCTGTAATGACGAAGTAGAAAATGCATAGCCAACTTAGCTAATAAAATAGCAACAAAAACTTTTCCTATGTATTTTAAAACTTCTTTAAAAGAGTAATTCAAATCTGAAAACACCCCAAAAAAAGAATACACCAGTATAGCAAAAAGAAAGACCTGCAAAAAACTAAGCGAAACAATTCGCGTCATTTTAGTGTATCTGTAAATTTCATAAAATTTGGATAGGAAGGAAAGAAAAAGCCACCCAAATGAAACATAAAGTAAATAAAAAAGAAAGGTTTTGGTTTCAAACCGAAATTGAAAAGCAAGTAAACAAATAATAGCGATATCCAATATAAAAGCTAAAGGCCGAATATAAACTGAATATCTTCCAATTTTAGGCGTCATACTCACTTATTTATTGAATGAAATTTTTCGGAGTAATTTATTACTCATAAAAGAAGGATTTATTTTCAAATCCGGTTTAATTTTTAAGTTTTTCTGTGATGAGCAAAGATAAAAACTTTGTATTACCGACCAGATATCTCTTCCACATTCGTTTAGGTTCCTGAATAAATCTGAAGAACCACTCTAAACCTGCTTTTTGCATCCACAGAGGTGCCCGTTTTGTTTTTCCCGCTAAAACATCAAAACTTCCGCCCACGCCCATGATAAAATTGACTTCTTGTAAAGCTTCTTTATGTGTATTTAAAAAGATTTCTTTTTTGGGTGAAGTCATGGCTACAAACAACATATTAGCCTGACTCTGAGCAATCTTTTGAACGATTTCAGGCTCTTCTTCAGGCGTGAAATAACCATGATGATGTCCTGCAATAATTTCAGGATTATATTGATGAGAGAGCTTCTTAATTAAATCTTGAAGAACTTCTTCTTTGGCTCCTAATAAGAAAACCTTATAATTTTTTTGGTGAGCGATTTCCAAAAGATTGGAAAAAAGATCAATTCCGGCAACTCTTTCTTTTAAAGGTTTTTTTAAAATTTTGGATGCCCAAACCACAGCCTGCCCATCAGCGTTTATTACATCGGCATTATTTACGCTTTCTCTTAATTCTTGATCAGTTTGTAAAGCAACTATTTTTCCGGCATTTACAACGGTATGATGTAATTGCTTTTTTTGAACAATAGATTCCTCAACCAATGCAATGGTTTCTTGCATGTTGAGATTGTGTATATGAGTATTAAAAACTTTTACCGTTTGCATGGGTTTAAAAAAGCCATTATTGTATTGCAAAAATAAATGATTGATGCCAAAAATATAGGAGAATTTTCATATATAATTTATAGAAAAAGATAAAAAAATTAAAGATTATCTTTAATTAATTCAACTAAAGTGTTTTTTAAATTTTTCATGACTTTTTCTTTATCATAAGATTGAGCAGTTTGGAGGGCTTGTTCTTTCATTTTTATCTTTTGATCTTCCGATAAATTAAAATACTTTTTTACTTTTTCTGCTAAAATATCAGCATTTCCCGGCGGAAAGAAAAAACCATTGACCTCATCTATCAAATAAGTTTTTACTCCTGAAATATGGCTGCCAATTACGGGGATACCACAAGCCATAGCCTCCAAACCAACTAAACCTAAACTTTCAGCTTCTCTCATTGTAGGGAAAACGAATAAATCAAAGCTTTGGTATAAATCAGCCAGGTCTTTTTGATCAATAACTCCCAGAAAATCAACTTTCTCTTGAAGATGAAGATCTGTAATTTTTTGTTTAAGTAGATTTTCATGAGCTCCCTGACCTGCAATTTTAGCTTTAAAATCAAAGTTTTCAGATTGTAAAATAGCCAAAGCATCTAAAAAAATATCCCATCCTTTCCCATTGTCAATTCTTGAAACAAATCCAAGCACGGGTTTTGCGGTATGGGTCGGGAGTGTCTTTACAGGGTAAAATAATTTAGGGTCTATACCTCCTGAAGGAGAAATATAATATAATTTTTCAGGGACTTCAGGATATTGAGCAAGCATTAAATTTTTAAAATAAACAGAGGGAACAATGATTTTATCAGAAACTTTTAAAATTTTTTTATTATAACGATCGATTTTTTTCCCACGTGATTTGATGACATCTGAACCGTGAACATTTATCACCAACTTTTTCTTTTTGCCAAAAAATTTAAAGAGCAAATAAAGAATAGGGGTGTTATGAGATAGAAAATGAACATAAATAAGATCAAAATTTCCACTGAAATAGTGAGTGAAAATCCCTCCATAATAAAATAAATATTTCCTCAATTTTTGAAGAAAACCGGAAGATTTCCCCCTGATCACACTGATTTTAGAAAATTCTACTCCTGATTTTTCTAAAGAATCTACTACATTTTTTACAAAAATTCCATAAGAAGGATTTTTGGAAGAAGGATACATATTGGAAAGGAGAAATATTTTCATTTTCTCGGTTTTAAAAAAGTTGTTCTGAGTTTAATTTTTTAAAGAAAGCTTCTAAGGATTGAGAAGGAGGAGATGAAACAGAAAAACATTTGCGTGATTTAAATTATGGCTGGGAAAATACGAATAAAAATAATATTCTTTAACTGGTTAATCTTTTTCTTCCTCAAATATCAGTTTCTTATTTTTAAGAAAATCAGCTTTTTGAACGAAGAGAATCAATGCTGAAAACCAGAGCGTAACGGTGGGATTAAAAAAGAATTGACCTCCTAAAAGACTGCAAAAAATAATAAGAAGGAAAAAATATTTGAATCTTAAATTTAGATTTCTAAAATAAGTTTGATAATAAAAAAATAAATACAGCATACCTCCAAAGATTCCGAAAAATATGATTAGATCAGGAATAGACATTTCAACCAAAGCCTGATTTTTGATTTTTCCACCAAAAAGATAATTATTCCAACTCCATTTTTCGCTGTAGAAGTTATAAGCATCGACTAATAAATCACTTCTATAGGAAGTAATGCTGCTAAGAATTCCCTCTTTGTGATAAATGTCCCGAAAAAGCTGAATGGTTTCTTTAAGTTTATCAGAAATAAAAAAGAAGATTATTCCCAATAAAATAAATACAGCCGTAAAGATTTTAAATAAATTTTTGTTTTGTAGATTTTCAGTAAAAAGCAAGCTTATTACAAATAAAAATCCAAATAATAAAGGTAGTTTAGTTCCAATTAGAAAAGCGGCAACCGTAATTAAGAAAACTAAAATAAGAGGTCTTTTTATTTGGTCTTTAAGCAAATACGCAAACAATCCGGAAAACATTATAAAATAGGAGGCATCGATGGATCTTTTAAATAATCCTTTATAACCAAATCTAAATCTTTTATAATAAGTTTTAAAACCTTGTATTTCAAAAACAAAACCAAATATAATACAGGCTAAAGCAATATAGATGATCCACAAGATTGTTTGTTGAAGGATTTTAAACTGAATAGGAGAGACCAAGAGTGCCTTAAACCCGAAGAAATAAATAAAAGGAGACAGATATTTTGAAAACATTCTCAGATGTTCAGGATTAAAACTTTCTACCCCATATCCAAGAAGATAAGTCAGACCTAAAGCCGTTAAAATTAACCATAAGTATTTCTGTTTTTTTAAAGAATAAACAGCAAGGAAAACCAAAACAGCAGATTTAAACCCCAAGAGAAATAGTAAATCTTCATATCCATAAAAAATCTCCCATTGTCCTTGAAAAAAATCAACAAAAACTAATAAGGTAAAAAGAAGAGCGGGGAAAATATTCTTAAGAACGGGGAGAATTTCTGATTTCATTTTTGCCAAAAATTAAGGTGAAATTTTTTCAGGAATTTCCCTTTGAGGTTTAATTTTAAAAAACATCAAAGCTATCCCCATTGCGGTGTAAAAAGCAGCTATACCCGAATTAAAAATATGTCCGGCCGTATTTCCTGCAATACAAAGAAAAATAATAAAAACAAAAACAGCTTTGGCAAAAACAAAATTATTTTTTTGGGCTAAAAATTTTGCATTGACCAGCCAGTAATAGATAATAAAAAGAAGAAAACCTAAGCCTAAAACGCCTTTGGAAAATAATAGGGTTAAAAAATCAATTTCTGCAATATCTTCAACCTGATCTAAATAAAAAGCCTCGCCCATACCGAAAAATTGATCAATCAAAGACAAGTCATTTAAAAAATACTCCCATCCCTTTATTACAAAGTTATTTCTGTTGGACAATAAAACAGTTAAAAGATCCTGATTTACTTTTACTGAATATTGAAGTGTATCTAAAAATCCTGATTTAGTTATTCCGAAATAAAAAGCAATCAGCATGAGTGGAATTCCGGCAATAAAAAAGAGTATCAATCTTTTAAACCAAACTTTTTTGATACTGACTTTAATAAAACTCAAGTAGGGTATTAAAAAAACAATCACAACTCCCGCTAAAACGGTTTTAGAAGTTATGGTAAAAGAAATGAGAAGAAAAACAGAAAAGATGATCAGATTTCTAAAATGTTTTTCATGCTGTTTATAATAATTTGAGATGAGGAAAGCGAGGGCTAAGACTAAAATAGTCAGTTCATTCCCCGCATAAATAAAACCTTTGGTGCCAGAAGCATTTGCATAACCCTCATAATAAAAAGCCTGACCAAAACCTAAAACACCTAAAAACTGGTTGAATATTATTAAAGCTATTGCACTGCCAATCATGATTTTAAAAAAAGGCAATATTTTTTTAATCCATGGACTTTGAAAAACAGCTTTAAAATAAAAGAAACTTAAAGGGAAATTAAACCATTTGATTCCAATAATAAAGTCTTTTATAAAGTTTGAAAAATTTCCTGTTTTTAAAAATCCATAAACAGGAGCTATTTGAAAAACACCTAAAGCCAGCAGAACAAAAACCATATCTTTTCCCGGTAAAAGTCGGAGTATCATTAAGGCTAAAAGGAAAAATTTAAAAATCTGACCCAGGGGAATAGGAATGGAATTAATAAGAAAAAAACCATTAATCATATCAATCAGTACAGTAAAGCTGAGCAATAGTAAAATGAATTGATCTAAAACTTTTAAATTGAATTCCACTGATTGAGTTATTAATAATCAAAATAAATTTTCATAGCTAATAAAGCTGTTATCACGGTAAATTTATTTCTAAATTCAAAAATATCTTTTCGGTAAATCTCTTTTAAATCCTTTCTTATTTCATCTGAGATATAAGTTTTGTTGATTTCTTCCTCTAAAATATTATCAAAAGTTTGAATAATTTCAGGAAAATCTTTTAACCATTGATTATAAGGATTCATACTGTCATATTTCAATCCGAAATATTTTTTAGCTCCATTAAAATATTTTTTAAAATTTTTACCCAGAATGATTTTATATTTCCTGTTGGGTCGCATTTCTATTTTCTCCCATTTATATTTTAAAATCTGAGGATGATATTGACTCAGCCAATCAAAATAAAGCATTTGGTTAGCTTTATATTTCTCAGGAATAGAAAGCCCCATTTTTATCAGCTCCAGGTTAGAGAAAGGAGAAAGACTGTCAATAGTTCCTTGCATAGCGCGTTCTCCAATTAGTGAAGCATTTATATTTCTTTGTTCAAAAATGAAAAGATCGAAACTCTGATCCTGATATTTTTCCAGAATTTTAGGTAGGGATTGAATTTTATCGAGTAAGGAAGGATTAGCTACAAAATTTGTAAAACCTATGGAAGCTCGATTTTTTACAATATCAAAATTTTCTTTACTAAAAGATCCAAAAAGAGTATCTCCAATAATTCCGGTATGTAAAGTTTGAAAACGATCTACATTAAAACTTCTGATGGTAGAGGAAGCATGGGCTGAAGAATGAAACATCATCAAACCATCGCAAGGAATTATATAATTCTCAATAATATTATCCAAAAGATAAAGCGGATTATCCAAAAATCTCTGGAAGGCGAAAAGACCTTCTCCTGTGGCAATTTCTTTGGCGTATTTCAAATCTTTTGAATTGGATTGTCCAAAAGTAAGAGAAGTTATATTTTCGAATCCTAATTCCTTGGCAATCATCATGTTTGTTCGTGCATCCATGCCGCCACTCATAAAAGTTAAATGAGGAGCTTTATATTCTGCGTCTTTTTGCCAATCTTTTTGAACAGCTCTTTCAAAGACTTCATTCAGCCGATGTAAAGAATCCTTATAAGATAAAGAAGTTTTTTCCAAACTGTAAGAAAACAATTTTTCTATCTGTAGCTTCTTGGTTTGAAGATCATAGGTAATTAAAGAACTATAAGGTAAAAGTTTGACTTCATTGATATAAGTATGATCATCCAGTAAAAATCCATAAAGAGCCATCATATAAATAGCATCTTCGTTGAGGGAATAAGAAATATTTTGTTCTCTTAAAAACTCAGCTAATTGTGTAAGTTTTGATGAAAAAATAAAACCCTTGTCAGGATGAAAGAAATAAAAAATGTTCCTGTTGGAGAGATGATCATTAAAAACAAAAATTTTATTTAAATCCCTGTCATAAACAAAACCGGAATAATTTCCCTCCAATCGATTAATAAAAGAAATACCCTCTTCTTGATAAGCTTTAAAAAAATCTTCATCTGTTTTTAAACTGTCGCTTTGATTGACTCCTTCAAAACAAATACTTATATTTTCTTGAGTTTTAAAAAAACGATCTTGTTGAAGTTTTGGCAAAACAACTCTTCGTAAAAGAACGTCGGATTCATTAATTTCATTAATAAGATAATCTGATTTAGAAAAGTCATTTTTCATCTTTTTTAAATCCGACATAAAAGCGCCAAATAATCCGATCATAAATTACTTATTTTTATTGAAGGCTTGAACTAATAATATTTGTCTGATAATCAAACTTATAATACTGGCAAAAGCAACTCCGTAAAGTTCAAATTTTTCAAATAAAAGATAACTGAGAATAATATTTATAAAAAGAGAACCTAAATTAATAAAAAGATTTGTATTAAAAAGTTTTAAAACGTTTAACATGGTTCCATATAAAGGAGAAAGAGTCTGAACGATTTTAGCTACTAAAATGATTAAAAACAGAGAAAATATTTCTTTATATTCTGTAATAAAATAATTGGTTAGAACATAAAAGAAAGCAACCACCACAACTGAAGCCAGGGCTATCAGCGCTTGTATTTTTTTATTTAAGGTTTTTACATACTCATAATTAGTTTTTAGCTTTTCTATATCTACCTGAACTAAAGTCATAGGAACAAGCAGAAGCATGTTAGTAATATTAAGAGCAAAACTATAATTGGCTATATCTATATTGTCTTGTTTTGATAATAATTTAATAATAAAAATATCTGTATATAGAAATAACATTCCTGCAAACTCACTGACAACCAAAGTGAAAGATCCGTACAATAGTTTTTTAAAAAGACCCCAATACCTTTTTAATTTTTCCCAAATCAACTTTTGTTTATATAAAAGAAAACCTGCGTAGATTAAAAAGAAAGGAAATAAGATATAATTTACAATCACAAAGGCCTTCCCTGAAATGGCGAAGAAATAAATCGAACAGAAAACAATTGCATAAAAAAATAGGGAAGTCAGGATTTTATAAACAGAAGCAGCGTTGCTTCCGCGACTGATCAAAATATAATTTTGAGTAATTCCACCTGTAAAAAACAAAGCATAAAAAAGAAAAGGAATAACTAAAAACAGCACATTAAAAATCTGGAAAAAAACCGCAGTCAGAATAGCAATTAAAAAAATAAAAAGTATGGAGAGCAGATAAAAATAATCTTTACTTTCTCTGCTTCTTGTATAACTAATTAATAGAACAGGAAAACCAAATGCAAAAATAGAGGATCCTACCTCAATGATTTTTTTGTAATATTCAAGTTCCCCATAATCTTGTTTAGAGAGATAGTGCGCGGCAAAAAACAGAACGGCATATTCTAAGCCACGGCTCATGATAATAGAACCGCCATAAATAAAATAGTTTTTATGAAAAATCTTCTTCAGCAATGCCTCTCTTTTAAGTCCTGGTTGAATTTAACGGATTAACTTATAATTAAAATCACGGAAGAAAATAGAGATGCTGTCTTTGTTGGCGTTATTCCCATAAAATCCAATTTTCAAATAATTAGGCCTATTGTTATACATATTAGCTCCGTAAATTTTCCCTTCAGGATGTTCTTCTTCCGGAACCAAAAAAGTGCCGTTTACTTTTGGAATAGAATAAGCATTATCTTTTTCTTCCCAATAAATGGTGTTTTCAAATTCATACCATTTATTAGGTTTTAAAACTTCAGGATACCTCAAACCTCTTACATCTTTTTTTTCATTATTCCATAAGCCATAATTATACATCAAGTAATATTCTTTGCCGGGAGAAACAGCTACAGCAAGATTGACAGATGGATGAGTTCCACTTTTAAAATCAGCCCAGCTTTCTCCTATTGGAGGACGACTGTGCCATTGATGAATCATAATCCAGTCCTTGTTTTTATTTTCTTTAAAAAAGGATTCAGGGAACATGAATTTTATTGAATAGTTTACAATATCTCCTAAAGTGTCCTTTGATTGTAAAGACAATTCAGTTCTTTTTCCCTTATTAATGCCCGTATCTTGTGGAAATAAATTGATTTTTATACCTTCTTTAGAAAAAGAACTTAATTCAATTCTTGAAGTATCTCTTAACTCCCATTTCCAGTGTGGCTGAATATCTTCAAAATTATCGGAAAACTGATCAATGATTCTTGCAGATTCACAGGAAATCATAACAAGAAGAGTAAGTAGGATTAGAAATTTTTGTTTTCTGATAAACTTAAAATTCATAAGAATTATTTTTTCTCAAAAGATAAGCTTTTAGCCTTTAAGTAAAGTCTTCTGACTTGCATAAAGACTAAGAACAAGAAGAAAAATAAAACAGGATAAACCAGTAATTTATTTCCTGACAAGGCTTTTTTAATAGGATAAAATGTAGGTTTATTGATTAACTTGACTGTATCATCGAATTTTAATAATTCTATTTCCAAATTTTTTGTTTCTTCCAATAAAGTGGTTTTATACTCAAACATTGCTGCAATATTATCAAGATTAAGCTCATTCAGATTAAAATAATTTGCAGAGACGGGAGTTTGAGCCTTGGATGTTTTTCCAAATGCCAGCGCGATGGAATCTATGGCAGCAATACTTTTCCGATTAGCTTCAATTTGAATTTCAGCATTTTTCCGGCTGATTTCTTTGATGTTATCACTTAACTCATTGTCATTTAAAAAGTTTATAACAACATCTAAAACCTCCTGATTGGAAGAGGCAGAAGTGACGGTGATTTTATGTTTTTTGTATTTGGGCAGAAAAATATCGGAAGTCAGAAGTTCTTTATTAAGTTTGATATGATCAAAAAATCGATTCAAAAAAATGGTATTGGCATAAGGAACCTCACTTTTTTCAACAACTACTTCCGAAATATTAAGAAAGGGCTCAATCTTAATGTTGTTTATCAATTTCTTGTCTTCCTTCATTAACCCAATGCCTTGAAGAAATTCTTCATCATTTTCTTTAAGTTTGGCATTTAATTTCTCTACCTCTTCATAAATGGTATAGGCAGAATCAAAATTAAGTTGCACAATGAGATGAGCTTCTTTTGCTTGAGAAGTTTTTTGAAGATATCCTAATAGAACTCCCAATAAAACCAATCCTAAAATCACATACCAAAGACGAATCATATAGCTGATTCCTCTATAAATCGAAATTAGAAAATTGTGATAGGATTTACGGAAACCGCTGAAGATCATTCTCAAATCTATCTCTTCTTCTGAATGATTTTTTTGATTCATATTTTAATTAATTGATTGAAATAAACAGAAAGTTTTAATTCATTTAGAAATCAAATTAAAAACTTCAGACAAAAATAAGCTAATAGTTTTCTAAAGCAAAAGAATGATTTCAAGTGGTTGTTTTACAAAGATGGTTTTTTCTTTGTTACTCCCGCAAAATCCAAAACAATTTTATCTTTAATATTTAAATTGTAAAACTCTTTATGTGCTACCAAAAACACGATAATATCAGCCTTTTCAGAGGCTTCTTTATAATTGGTCAGTTTGAAAATTTGATGAGATTCTATGTTGGGTTCCACAATAAAATAAGGCTCATCCTGCGCGTCCTGTATTACTCTTTGAACAATGAACTTTGCAGGAGATTCTCTCAAATCATCAATGTTGGGTTTAAAAGCTAATCCCATTAACGCGATGGCAGGTGCTCTTCCTTCCTGTAATTCAAATTTATATTTAGCTTCTCTTACCTTTTCTGCACACCAGAAAGACTTGTAATTATTTATTTTTCGTGCTTTTAAAATAAGTTGAGATTCTTCAGGGAAATCTGTAGTTATAAAATAAGGGTCAACCGCTATGCAGTGACCTCCAACTCCACAGCCGGGATTTAAAATATTAACTCTTGGATGTTTATTGGCTAAATCAATTAATTCCCACACATCAATCCCCGCTTTATCACAGATCAATGAAAGTTCATTGGCAAATGCAATTTGAACATCCCGAGATGCATTTTCTGTTAATTTACACATTTCTGCCGTACGTGCATTAGTGGAATGTAGAGCACCTTTTACAAATTGAGAATAAAATTCAACAGCTTTTGAAGTACTTTGTTTATCAATACCTCCAATTACTCTGTCGTTATGAACTAATTCATACATTACATTTCCCGGTAAGACTCTTTCGGGACAATATGCTAAAAATATTTTATTCTTTAGTTCAGGGCGTTTTTCAAAAATTAAATTTGCGACTAACTCTGTAGTTCCAACAGGTGAAGTAGATTCAATAATAAGTAAATCTTCAGGTTTTAGAATCGGAATAATACTTTCAATTGCTGCTATTACAAAGGAAATATCAGGCTCTGTTTTGTTTTTAAAAGGAGTGGGAACCACTATTAAATAAATTTCAGCTTCCTGAGCTTTGGTACCTGCTTTTAAGAGTCCGTTACTTACAGCTTCTTTAATTATTTCTTCTAATTCAGGTTCTGCAATATGAGTTTTACCTTGATTTATTAAATCAGTAACCTTTTGATTAATATCCATTCCATACACAGGAATTTTATTTCTGGCCAATAATGCTGAGGTTGGTAAACCAATATAACCCAAACCTATTGTAGTTACTCTGGTTGACATATTTAAATTTTTAGGGGTGCAGTTGAGTTTAATTTTTTCATTAAATCAACAATACGTTTACAAGCAAATCCATCTCCATAAGGATTATGAGATTTACTCATTTTCATATAATAATTGGAATCTTCTATTAAACGGAAAGTTTCTTTTTTAATTTTATTTTGATCTGTGCCAACTAAAATTACCGTTCCTGCTTCCACTGCTTCCGGTCGTTCCGTAACATCTCGCATGACTAAGACGGGTTTCCCCAAGCTTGGGGCTTCTTCCTGAATTCCGCCACTGTCGGTAATAATTATTTTTGATCGATTCATTAACCACACAAAATCTTGATAATCTAAAGGATCGATTAAATCAATATTTTTAATGCCTCCTAAAATTTTCTTTACAGGTTGCTGTACTTTTGGATTTAAATGAACCGGATAAACAATTTGAATTTCAGGTTTTTGTTTTGCGATTTCTTTTAAGGCAGCGCATATTTTTTCAAAACCTTTTCCAAAATTTTCTCTTCTGTGGCCTGTCACCAATATGAGACTTTTGTCAGCATATTTTTCAGTTAACTCTAAAATTTTGTTTGTTGGATTTTGTTGCACTTTTTCCAGACAGTCAAATAAGGCATCAATTACAGTGTTTCCGGTAACAAATATCTCGTCTTTTTTAATATTTTCTTTTAACAGGTTTTGTTGTGCAAATTCTGTTGGCGCGAAATGAAAATCAGCTATCCTTCCGGTAATTTGTCGATTAATCTCTTCCGGAAATGGAGCTTTTTTATTCCAGGTTCGAAGTCCTGCCTCTATATGACAAATTTCCGCTCCAAAATAAAATGCCGCTAATCCTCCGGCCATTGTAGTAGTTGTATCTCCATGCACAAAAACATAATCCGGTTTAAAATCTTCCAAAACGTTTTTTAACTGGTTTAAAATTTCCGCTGTGAGGTTAAATAAATTTTGTCCCGGTTGCATTAAATCCAAGTCAAAATCTACTTTTATCTCGAAAAATCTTAATACTTGGTCCAACATTTCTCTGTGCTGAGCGGTTACACAAACCTTAGTATCAAATAAATCCGGATATTTTTTAAATTCTTTTATTAAAGGAGCCATTTTTATAGCTTCAGGTCGTGTTCCAAAAAGAATTAATATTTTTTTCATACCATTCAGATGAGTCAGAGAGTTTTTTTAAAGTGGCAAAAGTAAAGGATTTTATCTTGACCTCAATTGAATAAAAAGACTTTAATCAGAATTCTTAAGCTTCGACTATAAAAAATGGGTTGTATAAACTCTTTTTATTATAAACTAATGGTTTTTTTGTTTCCATATTGATGATTTCAATATCCATTCCTCGTAAAACAGCATGAGCAGCAGCGGTGTCCCATTCCATACAAGGTCCGAAACGCGGATATAAATCGACTTTGTTCTCGGCCAGTAGCATAAATTTTAAAGAACTTCCGATGGGCAGTTTTATATAATCATCAGGCAGAGCGTTTAAAAATTTTTGAGTCCTCTTATTTAAATGAGATCTTGAAGTTGCAATCCGAAGAGGACCGGAATGGTTTTGTTTTCGTTTAAGTTTTGTTGAAGACTCTTTCTTTCTTTTCAAAAAAGCTCCTATTGATTCACCTCCAAAATACATTTTATCTAAAGCAGGAGCATAGACTACACCCAGCACCGGTTTATTTTGATGGACCAAAGCGATATTAACTGTAAACTCATCATTTTTCTTTATAAATTCTTTTGTTCCGTCAATGGGATCTACAATCCATAAGGTTTTCCAGTTTTTTCTCTCTTCAAAAGGAATTTCTCTTCCTTCTTCAGAAAGAATGGGAAAAGGGGTAGTTTTTAAATTGTCAAAAATAATTTGATGAGCTATTATATCTGCTCGTGTAATCGGACTTTCATCTTCTTTTTTTTCAATATTGAAATCTTCTGAATGATAAATTTGTAGAATTTTCTCTCCCGCCTGGAAAGCGGTTTTTTTCAAGAGAGGTAAAAAAGTAGAATAATCTTGCATTAAATTAATTTAATTTTTTTTCTTTCATTCCAAAATCGGTTTTAAACCATAATCTTTCATGGAAATAATATAATATTATTTTGGTAAAAAATTCCAATATCCCAATTTTTAAACCTGTAAGAGGGTTTTTAAGAATGATCCATCCTAATAAAACTGTTAGTCCGCTACTGAATATTCTCCAGGTAATGGCTTTTATAAGATGAAATTTTTTATTGCTTCCCCTACGGAGATTTTGCTTTTTAAAACTGAATTTTTCCCACAATTGATCGTGTGCTACAAAAAATAAAATTTTCGCGATGATATCGGCAAGACCCATATTTAAACCACTTGTCAAATCTCCGGTGATAAACCAGGAAATTGCTGCGGTATCAATTGCTCCGAAAATTCGCCAGGTGATGGCTTTCAATAAACTTCGCCTTTTAGATTCTCTTTTTATCATTCAAAAAAAATTCCCGCTGATTTGGCAGAATATGGACCAATTTAAAACATTTTTAAATAGAAAATTTTAAAATCAAGAGGTAATTTTAATTTTCAACAGCATGTATATAAAAGCTTATTTGTCTTCAACTTCAGAATACTTACCTTTGTTTTTTATTGATGGCCCATTTGTCTGAATTTAAACTTTTAATTATAGGAGCTCATTTTCCGGAGCCAAATTCTTCTGCTGCAGGAAGCAGGATGATGCAGCTCATCAAAATTTTTCTGCTTAAAAAATGGAAAATTTCATTTGCTTCAGCAGCACAAACTACCGATTTTTCAGAAGATCTTGTAAAACTGGGAATTGAAGTTTATCAAATTTCTCCCAATGATAAAAAAGCGGATTCCTTATTTAAAAAAATCAATCCGGAAGTAGTTATTTTCGATCGGTTTATGATGGAGGAACAATTTGGATGGCGAGTGGCTGAGGTTTGTCCCGAGGCTTTGCGAATTCTTGATACTGAAGATTTACATTTTCTGCGACATGCCAGACATCAGGCTTTTAAAGAAAAAAGAAAGGTAGAAGACAGAGATTTATTTGAAACAATGGCTCAAAGAGAAATTGCAGCTATTTTACGATCAGATATTAGTTTAATCATTTCGGAAGCAGAAAGAAATTTGCTCATTGAGAAATTTAATATGGATGAGCAAAAAGTTTGGTATTTACCATTTTTAATAAATCCTATTAAAAAAGAAAAGTTTCATAAACTACCGGATTTTAAGGATAGAAAAGACTTTATGTTTATAGGAAATTTTTTACACGCGCCTAATTATGATGCGGTATTATTTCTAAAAAATGAAATTTGGCCTTCTTTACAAAATAAAATTCCTGATGCCGGCATGCTGATTTATGGAGCTTATGCTTCTCAAAAAGTTTTTCAATTAGAAAATAAATCACAAAGATTTTTTATAAAAGGAAGAGCTGAGGATAAAGTTGAAGTTTTTAAAAGTTCAAAAATATTGTTAGCTCCATTGAGATTTGGAGCAGGTTTAAAAGGCAAGATTTTTGATGCTATGGAAAACGGAACGCCAATCATTACTACTTCTGTAGGAGCAGAGGGAATTGCCGGAAATCTTGATTTTGCAGGAAAAGTGGCTGACTCTAAAGAAGAAATTGTACAGGCAGCTTTAGAATTGTATGACGACCCTAAAAAATGGAAACAAGCTCAAAAAAATGGAAAAACTATTTTAAAAGAAAGATTTGATATTAAAATTTTTAAAAATGATTTTTTTAAAAAAATTTCCTTTTGGATGGAAAATAAAGAAGCATTAAGATCTCTTGATTTTTATGGCAGAATGTTAAGACATCATCATTTGCAAAGTACCAAATATATGTCCAGATGGATTGAGACAAAAAATCTTTTAAAGCAAAAAATTAAATAGAATGGCTGGAATTTATATACATATTCCTTTTTGTAAACAAGCTTGTCACTATTGTGATTTTCATTTTTCAACTACCTTAAAAAGAAAACCGGAACTGATAAAGGCGCTTTGTAAAGAATTGGTTTTAAAAAAAGACAATTTAGATGAAGAAATAGAAACTGTCTATTTTGGAGGAGGAACTCCCAGTTTATTGACAGAAGAAGAGCTTGGTGAAATCTTTTTAACTTTATACGACCATTATAAAATTTCTCCTGCCGCTGAAATTACGCTTGAAGCCAATCCTGATGATTTGTCTAAAGAGAAGATAGCACTGCTTTCAGAAACGAAAATAAACAGGTTGAGCATTGGAATTCAGTCTTTTTTTGAAGATGATCTGAGATGGATGAATCGTTCTCATGATGCAGATCAGGCTCTGAATGCTGTTGTAGAAGCTAAAAAATATTTTGAAAATATCAGCATCGACTTGATTTATGGAGTGCCTGGAATGACTGATAAAAAGTGGGAAGAAAATCTCCATCAAACGCTCGCTTTAAAAATTCCACATATTTCGAGCTATGCCCTTACCGTAGAATCAGGTACGGCTCTGGCCAAAATGATAGCATTAAATAAAAAGAAAGCTGTAGATGAGGAAGTTGCAAAAAAACAGTATGAAGTTCTGGTCGAAACTATGACCGGAGCAGGATATATAAATTATGAATTTTCAAATTTTGGTTTAGAGGGATATTTTTCTAAAAACAACACGGCTTACTGGATGGGGAAATCCTATTTAGGAATTGGTCCTTCCGCACACGGGTTTGATGGAAAAAACAGATATTGGAATGTAGGGCATAATATTCTTTATATAAAATCTTTACAAGAAGGAAAAATTCCTCAGCAAACAGAAATATTAAAAACCTCAGATAGATACAATGAATATATAATGACGCGTCTGCGAACAATGTGGGGTGTATCTTTAAAAGAAATCGAAAAAAGATTTGGAGTAGAATTTTTAGCTTATTTTTCTAAAGAAGCTAAGCCATTATTTGATAAAGGTTTACTCGTAAAAAATCAGGATAATATCCATATCAGCAAGAAAGCTAAGTTTTTAGGAGATGGAATTTCTGCGGAATTATTTTATGTGTAAATTTTAAAAAAGAAAAAACCGTCTAAAAAACATTTTTCGAGACGGTTTAGAACTTTCAAACTGATTATTTTGAAGATTTCACTTTCAATAAATCAGATTTCATATTTTTATAGGTAGTAAATTGACTTTCGTTCAATACCATTTTAACCTCTTCATCCAATCGCTCACTAATTTCTTCTTTCGACTTAAAAGGGAAGTGCTCATAATTTTTATCAAGCGCATCTACACGATCCTGATAATTGTAAAGATGACGTGTCATATAAGCTTTTTGATTGTCATCCAAATCGATTTTTTCAGCCAGCGCTTCGGTCTGAGCTTTTGCCTGATCCCAAATTACAGCTTGCTCGGCATTTTGTGCTGAAGCTCCCGGGGTAATAAAAAGAAAAGCCCCCAGCATAAATCCGAGAATCATTATTTTTTTCATAATTTTCATAGTTTGGTTTTTAATAAGTAGCTAAGATACAAAAAAACTTAAATGGATTTTATTTTCTTTAATATTTTTACTAATCCTTTAAATAAGACTATAGCAGACTATAAACTTTTTATGGTTTTTCGAATAGCCGTTAGGTTGCTCAAGAGTTTTTCAAGGTATTTTAAATCCAGCATATTAGCGGCATCACTTTTAGCAGATTTTGGATCAAAATGAGTTTCCAGGAATAAACCATCTACTTCATTAACAATTCCTGCTCTGGCTATGGTTTCAATCATATCCGGTCTTCCACCTGTAACTCCGCTCGATTGATTGGGTTGTTGTAGTGAATGAGTTGTGTCTAAAACCACAGGAGCATATTTTCTCATCGTTGGAATGCCCCTGAAATCGACAATCAGATCCTGATAACCAAACATAGTTCCTCTGTCGGTGATCATAGCCATTTCATTTCCGGAATCAGTGACTTTTTTAACAGCATGCTCCATGCTTTCAGGACTCATAAATTGTCCTTTTTTGAGGTTGACTGCTTTTCCGGTTTTTGCGGCAGCTACAACTAAATCTGTTTGTCTTACTAAAAAAGCAGGTATTTGAAGAACATCTACATATTCTGCTGCCCTTTCTGCATCTTCAACTTCATGAATGTCTGTAACTGTCGGAGTATCAAAAGTTTCAGAAACTTTTCTCAGTATTTTTAAGGCTTTCTCATCTCCAATTCCCGTAAAACTATCAATCCGGCTTCTATTGGCTTTTTTAAAACTACCTTTAAAAATATAGGGGATTTTTAATTTGTCTGTAACTTCTACAATTTTTTCGGCAATTTTTAAAGCCATTTCTTCTCCCTCAATAGCGCAGGGTCCGGCTAAAAGGAAGAAATTATCTGAATCTGTGTTTTTGATTTTTGGAATGTTGGAAAGCTTCATAAAATATAGTTTAATCAGTCAAATATAAGAGTTTTAAAAATAAGATTTCAAATCTTCAAAAAAATTTCAAAGTTCTTTCTGATTCTCCTATTTAAATATTAAAAAATTTCTTAAATTTATTAACTCAATCTAAAAAAGGATGCGAGTATTTTTGATTATAATTTTAAGTGTGTTGTCATTATCCTGTGTGAGTGTTCCTAAAGAAGCTCCTCAATTATCTCATGAAATGGGAGTGCAGCTGCAGGAGCTCGAGCAGGCTCATCTGATTTTAATTCAGAAATTTTTTGATGGAAAGAAAAAGGAAATCAAAGCCTTCATTGATGAGGAATGGACTCCTTTATTTGCAGAAAACTTCTTTAATCAACCTGCTATTTCTGAAGCTTGGGAAGAAATTGTAAATACAGATGATAAAGAAGCAAGAATGGAATTTATCACACTGATTGCCCCACAAATGCAATTGCAAATCGGAAAAAAATATCAAGAAGTTATTCAACCTATAGAAGAACTGGAAAATTTATTGGTTCAATCTGTCAGAGAAAAATATAACCATAGCTATGAAATGAACAGAATACTGACAGATTATCTTTCGGCTGCTTCCGGGACTTCAGAAATTCGATGGAAATATTTAGAAAAAGCAGGTATCGAACAGGCTGATATCAATAAAATTATTGATCAGATTGATTTGTTAACAGATAAAGCGTTGAATGCCGGAGAAAATCTGGAAGATTTAGAAGTCAAGTTTCATCGGTTAAAAGATGAGTTGAAAGAATTATTAACTTTTTAGACTTAGATTATGTCGGAGAACACCCCTAAAAAGAACAAATTAAATTTAACTGAAGAAATTATTCGGAAGGCTGCAGAAAATGCTGCAAATGAAACCAATGCTCAGTTAGATATTCGGATTTCTTCTATGACCAAACTTACTTTACAGGAAGTAAAGAATTTGTTTCCAAAGAAAGCAGACAAACAAAAGCTGGATGAACTGATTATGATCGTCAAATCCGAAATGAATCAACAGGAAAAAATCAATGCGATTGTTGATAAATCTGAACGTTTCGCGGGTATTATTATTTCTTTATTGGGAAGAATATTATAAAGCTTTATGTCAAATTTATTTCTAAAAGGACCTGAAGTGACAGCGCTTGTTTTAGAAGCAAGAGCAATAAAAGAAAGTGGTAAAGTGTTTTCGGATATTGTTGACGAAAAAGGAAATTATTATGTCGATTTTGTTCAGCAAGGGGGCGGAGTCTTAGGAATTGGACTGACAGGATATACTTATATTTTAGAGCAGGCAGGAATCCGTTTTTACAGTCTTGCCGGAACTTCTGCCGGTGCGCTCAATTCTTTGATGATGGCTTCTTTAAAAAAAATCGGAGATCCGGTTTCAGTGAAAATTCTTAATATTCTTTCGCGAAAAAATCTTTTTGATTTTGTAGATGGACCTACGGGAATTAAAAAGTTGATTCAAAAACAAATTGAAGGAAAGAAAGGTTTAATCTGGTCTTTTTTCTGGAATTCTTTTTCAATTTATTGGTCATTGAAAAATAAATATGGACTCAATCCGGGAAAAGAGTTATATAACTGGGTTGAAGAACAATTAATTGAAAACAATATTTACACTTATGCTGATCTGAAAAATTTTAGACAAAAACCGGATGGAATTTATAATCGGCTGGATCCGGATAAGCCGGTGAGTTCTCCGAAAATGACTTTTATTACTTCTGAAATCACCACCCACAGCCGTATTGAATTACCCCGAATGGCTGATATTTATTGGGAAGATCCTGATTCCGCTTCTCCTGCTGAATTTGTCCATGCTTCTCTGGCAGTTCCTTATTTCTTTTATCCTTTTGAGAAAAATAATATCCCAAACGCAGGTAAAAAAGCTGAAGGAAACTGGATTAAATATGCTGATTATACAGGAGAAATCCCGGAAACTATAAAATTTGTGGATGGGGGTCTGCTTTCCAATTTTCCGATTGATGTCTTTCATATTCGTGATGTTCCTACCCGACCAACATTTGGAGCACGTTTGAGCACTTACAGAAAAGAATTTGCACCTACAGATTCTGTTTTTAATTTTAGTGGTGCCATTATTAATACAATGAGACAAATTCATGATTATGAAGTCATTCTCCGAAATCCAGATTTTAAACAGCTGATCTGCAATATAGATGCAGATAAAAAATTTAATTGGCTGGATTTTAATATGTCTCCTGAAAATCAACAACAGCTTTTTATATTAGGAGCTCGCAAAGCATTGGGTTTCCTTCAGAAATTTGATTGGGATCATTATAAAGAAACCCGCAGGAAATTAAATCTCTCTTAATTAGGGATTCATTTCTAATTGATGAATTAGAAAGAATTTTCCATTCTCCTTAAAAATCTTTATGTTATGTCTTTAGGCTTATAATTTTCAGGTTTTGAACAGGCCTTGAAAAAAGGAAGAAAAAGATTTATAAAACATTGAAAATGAAAAGGATTGCTCTGAAATAAATGAGGATTTAAATGATTCTCTTTCATGGAATAAGCTTATCTTTGCAAACCTTAAAAAATCAGGTGAAAAAATTATATGACAAATATTAGAAACATAGCCATTATTGCTCACGTTGATCACGGAAAAACAACGCTGACAGATGAAATTATGCATTATTGCAAAGTTTTTCGGGACAACGAAGATGTTAAGAATTTAGTTTTAGACAGTGATGATTTAGAACGGGAAAGAGGAATTACTATTACCTCAAAAAACGTTGCAGTAAAATATAAAGACACTAAAATTAATATTATAGACACTCCCGGTCACGCCGATTTTGGTGGAGAAGTTGAACGGGTTTTGAATATGGCTGATGGTGTTTTGTTATTGGTTGATGCTTTTGAAGGACCCATGCCCCAAACTCGTTTTGTTTTGCAAAAAGCCATCGACCTGAAACTAAAACCTTGTGTAGTTATTAATAAGGTGGATAAACCCAATTGTGTTCCGGAAGAGGTTCATGAAAAAGTTTTTGATTTGATGTTTGAATTAGGTGCAGAAGAATGGCAACTGGATTTTCCGGTGGTTTTTGGATCTGCCAAAGAAGGCTGGATGAGTGAAGACTGGCAAAAGCCTACAGAAAATCTGGAGCCGCTTATGAAAATGATTGTCAATGAAGTGCCTGAGCCAAAAGTGGAGAAGGGAAGCCTTCAGATGCTGGTAACTTCTTTAGACTATTCATCATATACAGGAAGAATTGCCATTGGACGACTTCAGAGAGGAGTTTTAAAAGAAGGAATGAAAGTTTCTTTAGTAAAAAGAAAAGGCGGAGTAACCAAATCAAGAATAAAAGAGTTATTTATTTTCGAAGGAATGAGCCGTCGGAAAGTACAGGAAGTGCAAGCCGGTGATATTTGCGCTATTGTTGGTCTGGAGGGTTTTGAAATTGGTGATACCATAGCTGATGAATTAGAACCTGAAGCTATGCCAAGTATCCAAATTGATGAGCCTACTATGAGTATGCTTTTTACCATTAATGATTCTCCTTTTTTTGGACAAGATGGAAAATATGTTACTTCAAGACATATCAAAGAACGTCTTGAAAAAGAACTTGAAAGAAATTTAGCTTTAAGAGTAGAAGCTACAGACAGCGCCGACCGGTTTAATGTGTATGGACGTGGAGTGATGCACCTTGCTGTTCTTATCGAAACCATGAGAAGGGAAGGTTATGAATTGCAAATAGGACAGCCTCAGGTTATTATTAAAGAAATAGATGGAGTACAGTGTGAACCTGTAGAAGAGCTGACTATTGATTTGCCTGAAGATCTTTCAGGAAGAGCAGTAGAGCTGGTCAGTCAAAGAAAAGGAGAGCTTCTAAAAATGGAATCTCATGCCGGAAGAATTTTATGTGAATTTATTATTCCCTCAAGAGGAATTATCGGACTGAGAAATCAGATTTTAACAGCTACCGCCGGGGAAGCCATTATGGCTCATCGTTTCAAAGAATTTCAACCTTTAAAAGAGGGAATTCCGGGAAGACAAAACGGTTCTTTGGTTTCTATGGAAACAGGAACGGCTATTACCTATTCTATTGATAAACTGCAAGACAGAGGAAGGTTTTTTGTAGATCCGGGAGAAGAAATTTATGAAGGTCAAATTGTGGGGCAAAATACCCGTCAGGATGATCTGGTGGTAAATATTACACGATCAAAAAGACATAGTAACGTCAGAGCAGCCGGTTCGGATGATAAAGCAAATATAGCTCCAGCTATTAAATTTAGTCTGGAAGAAGCTCTGGAGTATATTCAAAAAGATGAATATGTAGAAGTGACTCCCAATCATTTGAGACTAAGAAAAATTTATTTAAAAGAATTTGAACGAAAAAGAAATAAAATTGAATAAAATTAAAGGAAGCTGTCCCGTAATTGGGACAGCTTTTTTGATTAATTTGTGTAAAATCAAGGAATAACAAATACGCTGAAGAAAAGAGGACGACAGTTTTTCTTCTAAAAAAATATAAACGCTCAACAGATTTGAAGAAAAAATCGGGTCTCTTTAGTTTCCGCATTATTTGATTATTTTTGTGGCTATGCGTATAAAAAGAAAATTTCCTTTAGAGGAAGGTGATTATTATTTGAGTCCGGAAGGTTATAAAGTTTTTACCGAGCAGTTTCATTTAAAAAGAGGATATTGCTGTAAAAGCGGCTGTCGCCATTGTCCTTATGGATATGATAAGAAAACCGATACGTTTAAAAAATGATTTAATTTTAAAAGAATGACATTTAAAGAAGCTATTAAACAAGGAATTCCCGATCAGTTGCCCGCCAAAAAAGAATATGATCCGTCTGTCAGTCATGCTCCTAAACGAAAGGATATTTTAACAGATGAAGAAAAAAAACTGGCTTTAAAAAATGCACTGAGATATTTTGATGAAAAACATCATCAAGAGCTTTTACCGGAATTTAAAGAGGAACTGGAAAAATATGGCCGAATTTATATGTATCGTTTTCGTCCGGATTATAAAATGTATGCTCGGCCAATTGAAGAATATCCCGGAAAATCATTACAGGCGAAATCCATTATGCACATGATCCAAAATAATCTGGATTATGCGGTTGCTCAGCATCCGCATGAACTGATTACCTACGGTGGAAATGGAGCAGTTTTTCAAAATTGGGCACAATATCTTTTGACCATGAAATATCTGTCTGAGATGACAGATGAGCAGACGCTGGTGATGTATTCTGGTCATCCGATGGGATTGTTTCCTTCTCATAAAAACGCTCCAAGAGTAGTGGTTACCAATGGAATGATGATTCCAAACTATTCAAGTCAGGATGATTGGGAAAAATTTAATGCTTTGGGGGTGACTCAATACGGACAAATGACGGCCGGAAGTTATATGTATATTGGTCCTCAGGGAATTGTGCACGGAACGACTATTACGGTTTTAAACGGATTTAGAAAAATTAATACCTCTCCTAAAGGCGGATTATTTGTGACTTCAGGTTTAGGAGGAATGAGTGGTGCGCAGCCCAAAGCCGGAAATATTGCCGGTTGTGTCACAGTCTGTGCAGAGGTGAATCCGGCTGCTTTAAATAAAAGACATGAGCAGGGTTGGGTAAATGAAAAGATTTATGATTTAAACGAATTAGTCCATCGAGTTAAAGAAGCTCAAGAGAACAAGGAAACTGTTTCTATAGGTTTCGGCGGAAATATTGTTGAGGTCTGGGAAAAATTTGCTGAAGAAGAGATTTATGTCGATTTGGGAAGCGATCAGACTTCTTGTCATAATCCCTGGGCCGGTGGTTATTATCCGGTTGGGTTAAGTTATGAAGAATCCAATCAGATGATGGCAGAAAAACCTGAAGAATTTAAAGAGAAAGTTCGTGAAAGTCTGAGAAGACAAGTAGAAGCTATTAATAAACACGCTCAAAAAGGAACTTACTTCTTTGATTATGGAAATGCTTTTCTATTGGAAGCATCCCGGGCAGGAGCCAGAATATATAAAAATGAAAAAGGAGATTTTGTAGATAAATCTGCTGTTTCCAAAAATCAGGCTTTTGCTTATCCAAGTTATGTACAGGATATTATGGGGCCCATGTGTTTTGATTATGGATTCGGACCTTTCAGATGGGTTTGTACTTCAGCCAATCCTGAAGATCTGGATAAAACCGATCAACTGGCTCTTGAGGTCATGAAAGAAATAAGAGATCATGCTCCGGCTGAAATTCAGCAGCAGATGAATGATAATATTCACTGGATTAAGGAAGCCAAGGAAAATAAACTGGTAGTAGGTTCTCAGGCACGTATTTTATATGCCGATGCAGAAGGACGAATGAAAATAGCCAAAGCGTTTAATGATGCTATTGCACGCGGAGAAATCGGTCCCGTGGTTTTAGGAAGAGATCATCACGATGTGGCAGGAACAGATTCTCCTTTTAGAGAAACCTCCAATATCTATGACGGAAGTAGTTTTACAGCTGATATGGCTGTGCATAATGTCATAGGAGACAGTTTCCGCGGGGCTACCTGGGTCAGTATTCACAATGGTGGTGGAGTCGGTTGGGGAGAGGTAATCAACGGAGGTTTTGGAATGTTGCTTGACGGTTCTCCTGAATCTGAACAAAGATTAAAGTCTATGTTGTTTTGGGATGTGAATAATGGAATTGCCAGACGATCCTGGGCCAGAAATTCAGGAGCTGTTTTTGCGATTAAAAGAGCTATGCAATCGGAGCCAAAATTGAAAGTGACTTTACCTAATTTTGTAAAAGATGAATTGTTGGAGGATTTGAAATTTTAAAAGAAGACTGTCGAAAAATTTTAAATTTTTTGAATAATCTGTTTTTTATTGGTAACTTCAATCTAAACTCCAGAATCTTATACTTATGAAAACGTTTAAATATTTTTTGGCATTATGGGTGCTGGTTATAGGATTTTCTTCCTGCCAGTCTGTTCGTGTGGCTACTGATTACGATAAAGAAGTTGATTTTAATCAATATCAGTCTTTTGCTTTTTTTAAACCGGGAATTGACAAAGCGGAAATTTCTGATCTGGATAAAAGAAGAATTTTAAGAGCAATCGATGCAGCTTTATTGGAGAAAGGAATGACAAAATCTAAAGATGCAGATTTGCTGGTCAGTATTTTTACCGAAGCTACAGAAGAAATGACTGTCTATCCAAGATATTATGGATGGTATAATCCCTGGTATAGCTATTCACCTTATTATTACAGCAATGTGAGCAGCAGAACGGAAGGAACTCTTTATATTGATTTAATCGATGCGAAAACCAATACTTTGGTCTGGCAAGGAGTGGGTATAGGAACCATCGAACCTACTTCTGATGTAGATCGGAAAACAGAACGTATTAATAAAATAGTAAAAGAAATTTTAGATCGATATCCGCCTCAGCCAAAAAGAAGAAAATAAAAAATCGAACTATTGAAAATCAAAAAAACCTGGAATTTGTTGAAATTTCAGGTTTTTTGATTTTATGCAAGTTCATTATCTATAGGGTTATAGTCCTGAGCGGGCTCATTTGTACTAACGAACAGAAACTGCATACTAAGGCTTAGCCGGAGGGTCAGTGGCAAATAGATACAGACGCCCGAAAGACGTCCGTAATTTAGGGTTGTAAATGCAGTAGTTTGAGCGGGAAGATAATAAACTAAACGTAGGAGGTCTCTTCTCATACCTGTTTTTGTTTCCTTCTCGATTATAATATTAGTTAAGGCGAAATTAATCTCAAGGGAAATTAAGTTAATTTAAACAAAAAAAGAAGTATATTGGCTGTTTTAAACATTCATAAAATGCCAAACCCCACTTCCTCCGGACTTCTCAAAACTCTAAGAACTTATTTTTTTATACTTTTTTCTCTTTCATTTTGGTTAATGCAGGGCCAATCGAATTGTAATCCACCCGGTGAAATAGCAATACAGGAAATTAATCTTAATTCCGCTCAAGTTTCCTGGCAGCAGAATGAGAATGAATCCAGTTGGGAAATCGTTTATCACGATCAATCAAATTTCAATCCCGAAATAGAGGGAGAATCCATTGAAACAAATTCGCCTGAAATTCAATTGACTAATCTTCTGCCAAATACTTCTTACACTTTTTATGTCCGCAGTTTGTGTCCAGATGATTCATTGAGCAGCTTTTCTGAATCTTTTTCTTTCAATACTTTATGTGAATCGGTCAATGTTCCATTAGTTGTTGATTTTCCGGAAAATGAACTTCCTGAATGCCATACGCAAATTGGAGAGGATGAATATGGAGAATGGAAAATAAGATCTTTTGGGGAATATTCCGCATTGGCTTTTAAGCATAGAACCAATACGTATGATTCCTGGTACTTTCTTGAAGGGATTTATCTTGAAGAAGGGGAGTATTATGAATTGAATTATAGCTTTTGGGCGGACAAATTTCCTTCAATAACTGAAAATTTGAGAATAGGCATTTCTAAAAACCCTTCATTATCTGCTGTGAAACTGTTAAAAACTCATTCTGACATTCCTGATACATTTTTTGGGAATCCTTCGGAGGCTGAACATGGTTCTCTGATTTTTTCAGTGGAGGAGACGGGAGTTTATTATTTAGGATTTAATGCTGCTCCATTCCTAGGTCATAATAATCCTAATTCGACAAGCAATTTTTTATATCTTGGTGAGATAGAAATTGATGTTGCTCCTTCATGCATCGTTCCGCAACAAATATGGATTAATGAAATAACCACGGATTCTGCGGAATTCCATTGGAATCCTATTTCTCATAATTCTTTTGAAGTGGCTTATGGAAAGCAGGGTTTCGATTTAGATGACCCTGAATTCCTTATAGAGATTGAAGATGATGATATGGTTTTGCTTGAAAACCTGGAAAGCGGAATCTATTATGATGTTTTTGTGAGAGCCAAATGTTCTAATGAAGAAGAAAGTGTTTGGTCAGAAAAGAAAAGTTTTGTGACGGCTTGCACAACTTTTGAGGTTCCTTTTAGTTTTGACTTCGATAATACCATTGATAAGGAACTTCCTCATTGTTCAGAAGTAGAAAATAATGCCGGATATTGGATAACCAAAGATTTGGATGCTTTGAATCTTCCCGGACGCGGTTTAAGTTTTCAACCTCCCAACGGTCAAGCTGATTCATGGTTCTTTACCCCGGGAATTTATTTGGAACAAGGAAACTATTCCCTTAATTTTTTAATGGCCAATCCTTATAATATAAACTTCTATAATTATAAAAGTATAAGTATTCACTTAGGAACTTCTGCTAACTCAGAAAATATGGATGTGCAGCTTAAAGATTATCCTGAAATTAGAATGGCGGAGGCGCAAGATCAGGAAGTGAGTTTTAATATTTCTGAAGATGGAATTTATTATTTAGGATTTTACAATTATTCAAAAGATCAAAATGGCCAACTGTATATAAGCTCAATCCAGATGGATTTTGCCGACCAATGTGTAAAACCATCAGAAATTGAATATTCTAACTTAACAGAGACCACTGTGGATATCAATTGGATAAATCCTGTTCCGGGACAATCATCCATGGAAGTGGTATATGCTGAAAGCGGAATGGATCTTTCAACTCAAGGAACTACTGTCGAAACAACCGAAAACCATATTCATTTAGATAATTTAAATCCCGATACGTCCTATAATTTTTATATCCGGACAAAATGTTCTGATTCGGAATTTTCAGAATTTTCGGATATAAGTACGTTTACCACACTTTGTGAAGAAATTCAAATTCCTTTTTATGAAGATTTTTCCGTTACAGGTGAATTCGGAATTCCCGAATGCAGTACGCTGCAAAATGAAGGCGATACCGGAGAGTTTGGAAATTGGAAGGTGGTAAGTGAATTATTTCCTCCATTCAATAATTATAGTAATAAAAAATTGAAGTACGAATTAATTTCTTATTATGACAATAATCCTTGGTATTTTACTCGTGGAATTGCATTAAAAGCGGGAGTAAATTATAAAATCAATTATCGTTATGGCGGAAACGGTTTAAGCCTAAATCTGAATGTTTCTTATGGAAAGAGTCCGGAGGCATTTGCTATGAATGTTTTAAAGAATTCCTTAGTTACATCTAAACAACAGCTTCTTGAGGACGAGAAGGTTTTTTCGGTCGAGGAAGATGGAACATACTATTTCGGCTTTAATACATCCGGAAATTATGGAAATTTTTCAGAACTGTTTCTATTAGATTTTGATATTGACTTAGCTCCTTGCATTGAGGTTTCAGAATTAACGACTGAAAAAATCACATCAACTACCGCAAAAATAAACTGGAATTCTGATGGTCTTTTAGATCCTGAATTAGAAATAATATATGGAGCGGAAAATTTCGATCCTACCCAAGGAGGTACATCTGTAACAATAGAAAATGAAAATAGTATTGTTCTTGAAAATCTTTCTCCTGATACTACTTATGATGTATATGTAAAGGTGATTTGCAATAGCTATGAAGAAGGTATTGAAAATCCGCAATTCCTAACATTTTCTACGATGTGTGAAGTTAATGAATTGCCATTCTTTGAAAATTTTGAAGATTTGGATTATCCTGAAATTCCAGATTGCACCCGAGTTGACCTTGATGGCGTGAATTCCTGGAAGACTTCATCTGAAGAAAATGCTATCCTCTTTTTTGATACCGCTTCCCAGACTGAAAACTGGTTTTTTACTCCCAATTTTGAAATGCAAGAAGGAAAGAATTATCAGCTGATTTTAACTCATTCACAGGAAGGAAATTATCAGAATTTGGAAATAGCTTTTGGAAAGTATTCTGAAAAAGCAGCTATGGAAGATCTCATTTACCATTCTTCATCAATATCCGGCGGGGAAGCTTTTGAATCAAGAACAGATACTATTTATTTCCAGATTCCGGAGAGCGCCAAATATGTTTTGGGTTTTAATGCATTTTCAAACTATGGAGAAGGTAAAATAATCATAGATGAAATGGAAATAAGTGAAGCTGCAAATTGTCTTCCACCTTCAGAAATAGTAGAAAACGAGATTACTCATAAGAAAATAGATATTCATTGGGTTGCGCAGAATACATCTTCCGGATGGAGTGTGAAATATCAAGCTGTTGATGAAAATCATCAGCCTCTTGAAGAAATAACCGAAGTCAATCTTTCAAGTCCTCAAATTGAGCTAAATGATTTAGAAGCAAATACCATTTACAAAATTTCTATAGCTTCAATATGTACTGATGAAAATTCTATAAAAAAAGATTTTTTTATAACGACTACTTGTGAATCGGAAGAAGTTCCATTTTTTGAAGGTTTTGAAGATGAGCAACATTGGATCTGTGACAGCTATGAGCAAAATGATTATGTCAACAATTGGGAAATCATACCTTATAATAACAATGATTTTGAAGGAAACAGCTTATCTCTAATTAAGGATGATCCTACCACAGTAGATTTATGGTATTTTACCAAAGGAATATTTTTGGAAGAAGGAAAAGTCTATGAGTTAAAGTATTTATATAATGGCAATGCAGATTATTTTTCAGTTCATTATGGAAGAGCTAATAAATCCGAAGCCATGACCGAAGAGATAAATGAAATTTATATGGCGAGTCAGTATGTATCATTCATGGGAAAATCCGAAAATATTTTTTAAGTGGAAGAGTCCGGAGTATATTATTTTGGCTTTCATGCTATAACCACAGATAGGAAAATAAAGATTTATTTGGATAATATTGAAGTTGATGAGGCTGCTGATTGTATTAGACCAATGGAAATTATTGCAGAAAATGTAACCAGCGAATCAGCTGATATATCTTGGGTCGATTATAATAACGGATCGGTTTCCTGGGAAGTTATTTATGGAATTGTAAATTTTGATCCGGAAACAGAAGGAACGACTGTAATAGTAGATGATAATCCGGAGTTGCAGTTAAATAATTTACCCACTGATTATTCATACGATGTTTATGTACGCGCGATTTGCAGCGAATCTAACAATGAGTTTTCAGAATTTTCCAAAATGACATTTGGAACTCTCTGCCTTGATCGAAACCATTTGAATGATGATTTTGAAGGACCGCATCGCTACTGTTGGAAAAGAATTAGCGATAGTTTCTCTTCAGGATTTTCTTCTGATGGAGAAGAGGCTTTTTCCGGTGAGTATTACTATAGGTTTCCTGCGATGACGACAGAATATTTAATTTCTCCTGAACTTCAAGGACTTGATGAAGGCAATACGGTTTTAAAATTTAAGTTTAGAAGTCACGGTCAAAATCCTTTTCTGATTGTAGGAGTAATGGATGATCCAACAGATACACATACTTTTTATCCCATCGAAGAAATAAATAATATTTCACCAGTTTATAAAGAGCATCAAGTGTTTCTTTCGGAATCTTATACGCAGAAATATATTGCTTTTAAATACTATAGTAACTTTGGAGAGGCTTTTTTAGATGATGTTATTTGGGAATCTTCACCTGATTATTGTCCTGTACCTGTTAATCTTGAACTTGAAGATTTGACAAGAACTTCTGCAAAAATATCCTGGGAATCTCCCCAAGATGTAAATGAATGGGAGGTGAAATATGGGGAGCAGGGATTTGATCCGGTTACCGACGGGACTTTAATAAATGTTGATGAGCCGAAGGTAAACGTAACAGGTTTAACTACAAATACCGAATATGAGGTTTATGTGAGATCTGTCTGCGCTTCAGGTGAGAGTGACTTTGTGTTTTTTCCATTAAAATTCGCAACTCTTTGTGAGCCTCAGGATTTGCCTTTCTTTGAAGATTTTGAAGATATTGCTGTTGGACAAATCCCTCCTTGCTCAAGAGTTGAAGCTTCCGGATATGGAACGCCTTGGTCGGTTTCTTTGATACCTGATATTATAAATAACCCCGGGGACAAAGCTCTGCAAATAGTAGTTGGCCCTGCAGGAGGAAATGATGATTGGTTTTTTCTAAATGGTCTGAATTTGGAAGCCGGTGTTAATTATAGTCTTGATTTTGAATATTATGCCGGAAATTTCAATGGAGATGCAATACAGATTGCCATTGGTGATTCGCCTATTGGCAGTAAAATGACAAACGTTTTGTTGGAAAATAATTATAAAAATACATTTCAGATAGGATTCAAAGATGAACGTATTATTTTTAATGTTGAAACAGATGGAGTTTACTATATTGGATTCAGGTTCTTTGAACCTGGTGGATTTAGTCATTCATTTTTTCTGAATAATATATCAATTGCTGCTGAAGAAAATTGTCTTAATCCTGAGATTCAAGATGCTGAAATTATTAATGGAAATACCGCTAAAATTTCCTGGATGCCAGGTGTGTATGATTCATCTTGGGAAATATTTTATGGAGAACCGGGATTCGAGCCTAATGAGGCTGAATCAGTATTAGTGGAAGGGAACAGCGAAGTATTTTTGACGGATCTCAATGAAAACTCAACCTATGAGGTCTTGGTCAAAGCAAACTGCGGTGTTGAAGAAGATGAAGAATACTGGTCGGATTCTATAACTTTCAGCACCACTGAACCCAGTTGTGAAAGAGCTGATGCTATAATCCTTAGTGAGATTGGAACCACATTTGTAAAAGTGCTTTTATCCGATTCCAACTTTAATCCAACCTGGGAAATCTCCTATCGTAAATCAAATGAAAGCTGGGATGACACCATCGTTATAAATACTGATTCCTATGAAAATTTAATATCAGATTTAGAACCGGATACAGAATACTATTTGGGTGTTAAAACCTTCTGCGCAAATGAATTGGATTCTAATTTGCTTCTTTACCTATATTTCACAACTGCCACGGTTGATTGTCACGGACCAACTCAAATTGAATTAGATGAAATTGGGGCTACGACTCTCAAAGTTTCCTGGAATGACGATCCTTTTGTAAACAAATGGTTTATAAGTTATGGGCCGGAAGGTTTTATTCCGGATGTAAATGGAACCACTCTCGTTGTTCAGGGTTCATCGGAAATTGTTTTAGAGAATTTAATCCCGGAAACAAATTATGAAGTTTATTTAAAATCCGATTGCCAATATTATGGAGAAAGCGATTGGACCACACCCGGAGTATTTGTAACAGAAGAATTATCCTGTTCTTCCCCTGATGCTATCGCTATCAGTAATTTGACTCAAACAAGTGCCTTGATCAATTGGAATAGTAATGGAAATGAATCTCAATGGGAAATAGTTGTAGGAGATAATGATACAAATCCGGATGAAGAAGAAATCACAGCTACAATTTCTGATTCAGAATTTATGGTGGAGAATTTAGAACCTGATTCAGAATACGTCATTTTTGTAAGATCGATTTGTGCAGAAACTGAATCTGCAGATTGGACTTCAACTTCTTTCATCACAGAATCTTATCCTGCTCCCAATGGACTGAGCATAGATGTTGATGGTAATTCAATTACAGTGAATTGGAATTCGGAGGAAGATGTTTTAGGCTGGGCTATAGTTTATGGAATAGAAGGTTTTGATCCTGCGACAGAAGGTGAAACTCTTATCGTTGGAAATGAAGAAATCTCTTCCCTGCCTTTCAGTAAAATATATGCTCTCACGTCGCCATCAGCTGCAGAGGTGGAGTTGGAAGGATTAGAGCCGAATACTGCTTATGATCTTTATTTGGCTGCAATTATGGAAGATGGTTTTTGGAGTGAGTTTGCAGGTCCGGTTAATTTTACAACAGGGAATATGTCTGTTTTCTTGCCTGAATTCCGGAATTTCTCTTTTTTCCCCAATCCTTTTGAAGGAAAAATAAATTTGAATGCTGATAAACCTATAGAAGAAGTAATAATTTATAATCTGTTAGGTCAATTGATATTAAAGGAAGCATTTAATCAGTCTCAGGTGATTTTACATCTTGAGACCATTCCTGCCGGAGTTTATTTTATGGATGTTCAGATTCAAGGAAGCAGCAAAAGATTTAAAATCCTGAAAAAAATATAAACGCTCAACAGATTTGAAAAAAATCGAGTCTCCTCTGTATTGTTGATTATTTATGCGACTATGCGTATAAAAAGAAAGTTTCCTTTGTAGGAAGGTGATTATTATTTGAGTCCGGAAGGTAATAAAGTTTTTACCGAGCAGTTTCATTTAAAAAGAGGATGTTGCTGTAAAAGTGAAATGTTTTTCTATTGGAAGCCTTCCGGGCAGGAGGCAGAATATATAAAAATAAAAAAGGAGATTTTGTAGATAAATTTGCTGTTTTCAAAGATCAGGCTTTTGCTTATCTAAATTATGTAAAAGAAATTTTAGATCGATATCCGCCTCAGTCAAAAACAAGAAAATAAAAAATCGAATTATTGAAAATCAAAAAAACCTGGAATTTGTTGAAGTTTCAGATATGTCTTTTTCAGTTTATTATAAGAGCAGATTTACTTTGTAAATTGTTAGAACTATCTCTTCAAAGTAAAATTAGCCTTGTATTGTAGTTGATGATCATCCATTTTATAATCAACTCTGAACCAATAATCATCAGAGGGCATTCTTTTTCCATTAAATTTTCCATCCCACCCTTCACTTTCTGGTTTTATTGTTTTTAAAAGTTGTCCGAAGCGGGTGAAAATATAAATTTTAGCTTCATTATGAGCCTTGAGGTCAGTAATATTCCAGGTATCGTTGATTCCGTCATTGTTGGGAGTGAAAAACTTAGGGTATTTTAAAACTTGTACTTTTAAATAAATAGGTCCACAATCTCCTAAAAGATTAGTTATGGTAATAGTGTGAAGTCCCGAATCTACATCTCTAAAAACAGGATCTGTTTGAAAAGGTCCTCCATTTAAACTATATTTAAAATTCCCTTGTCCACGAATTATTTTAACTTCTATATTGGCTATATCTGAAAAATCGGGAGTGGTAACATAAGCGACTGCTTCAGGTTGACTAATTTGCCAAACCTTAAAAGTAGCAGGTTCAAAGCTGCAATCAATCCCGTCATTCTCTCCCAGCTTAGTTGTATATACAACGTATTCGCCAGGTTCAAAGGCTGTATAATCGGTGCCAGTATGAACTAATTCATCTTCTAAATACCATTCAGTAAAGTAGAAGTCTTCGTCGAGTTCTGTATTAATATAAGCCGGCATTAAGACTTCTTCAGTATTTAAGTCCACACAAATCGTAGCGTCCGAAAGGTGTAATTCTCTTAAAGGGTTGATTGTTAGAATAAAAGATTTTTCACGGATACAATTTGGATTTTCATATGATTTTGCTTGAACAAAAATTTCATATTCCCCGGGTACACTAAATTCATATTCATCAGGTAAAATTTCAGAAACTCCTCCGGGTTCTCTAAAATAAGAGATTTCCATTTCTTCTTGATCCAATTCGGGTAAAGTATAAGACTCACAACGTACTATGTCCTGAAAGTCAGGTATATCAGGATAATCATATAAAGTAATATTAAAACTGGTTTCTCCTTCACAAATAAATCTATCTCCTTGGGTGGCATACACATATAAGGTTTGAGATTCGGTAATGATATCTCCAGGGTTTAAGATTTCACCTTGTCCGCCTGGTTCTGTGTAATAATTACCCAAATTTAAAGATGGTAAAGTATATGTTTCACAAGCATCGATGTCATCAAATTCTCCTATATCTACATAATTTACATAAACTGTAAATTCTATTTCATTCTCACAATATGGGAAATCTTCCATTTGAGAATAAATATATAAGGTTTCGGTGCTTGTTAATGTATATCCGGGCTGTAATTGCTGACCCTGGCCATTTGGTTCGGTATAAAATTGACCATTTGAAGGCTGAGGCAAAACATAAGGATCACATGTGTAAATATCAGTGAAACTTGGTAATTGTGGAAGAGGTGTGATGGTTACTGTAAAAGAGGTTTCATTCATGCAATCATCATCAGCATTATTTATAAATATATCTTGAGTATGATAAATTAAATCTCCGGGAAAAAGTTGGGTGCCTTGACGATTACTTTCTGTGAAATAAGAACCATTTTCCAAGGGTGGTAGGGTGTATGGTTCATCTTCACAAAAATGAACATCATCCAGAGAATCAACCGGAGGAAGCGGAATAATTGTGAGGTCAAAGTATAAGTTTTGACAGCCACTGATTTCTGTATCCGCATGAAAATAAATTCTTTGCGAGGTTGTAAGTACAGATCCGGCCTCAATTAATTCTCCGTTTCCCTGATCTTCAGTATAAAAATTTCCATCGTCCAGTTCCGGAACAACATAGCTTCCGCAAGCTGTAATATCTTCAATAGCAGGAATAATGGAGACTTGAAAACTTACTTCATTTGAACATTTTTCACCTTCATAATAAACATAGATCGTTTCGGTTGAGGTGATTAGTGTGCCTGGAGGTAAGGTTTCCCCTTCTCCTCCGGGTTGAGAATAATATTCGCCTTTTACTAATTCCGGTAATTCATAACTATTGCACACAACGACATTGTCAATAGGATCTAAATGTGGTAAGGGCTCTATTTCTATTTCAACAGCTTCATTTCGGCATAATTCTTCATCAACTTCTGCATAGTAGTAAATAGTCGTATCTGAAGAAAATACAGTCTCAGGAGGGATGATAGAACCGCCTCCAAAAGGCCCATCCGGCGCTGTATAGAAGGCTCCGGCCGGAGGTTCTGGGACAGTGAAACTTCCACAATACAAGCCACTTACGTCGAATTTCTCGACAACAATTACTTTAAAGCTGCTTTGGTTATAACAGCCATTCTCATCCGGCCCACTGAATATATAATAAGTTCCTATCTCATCAATAACATCACCCGCAAATAGGGGATCTCCTTCTCCCATACTTTCGGTGAAATAATTTCCGTGTTCTATTTCTGGAAGAACATATTCTTCACATACAATTACATCTTCAATTTCACTTACTTCAGGAACAGGATGTTCAATAATAAGAAATTCTATAACCTCAAAACAATTAATATTTGAAGAGCTGCTTACTCTTACCCAGATTGTTTCCGTACTAAAATCTGAGGGAAGATTATAAGAACCAGGGGATGATATTGGAGAAGCATTATTTACAGCCTCTTCTTCAGAGTAATGATAAGAAAATATAAAATCGGAGGTAGAACCATTAATTAACTGATTATTAATTTGATTTAAATTAATAGAATAACCAGAGGAGGAATAACAAACTTCAATAGGATTAGGTGAATTTAAAATAAATTCTTCCTCTAAACTTAAGAAAAAATGATCTTCAGCTAAACAATAGTTATTGGTTTGTGTATTGAAAATTTTAATAAAAATTTTCTGACCTTCAATTCCCGGGAAATTTTCAGTTAAATTAAAATCTATAGGTGAATTATTTTCTAAATCTTCCAGGGAGGCAAAATAATGTATTTCATAAATGTCTTCATCTAAACCTAATGAGGACGCATCATTTATGGAGAGGTCATAAAAATGAGTTTCTTCACCGGTATCACATACAGAAATATCAATGGGAGTTTCTATGATGAGAGGGGAAAAGGTGATTTCATCCGTAAAAATACAGTTTGTTCCTGTTTTTAAAACCTCCACTTCATAAGTTCCCGGTTCTGTAATAGTAAGATGGTTATTTTGCTCGTTTTCAAGAATATTACCATCTTTTTTCCAGAAATGTTCATATTCATCTATCGGTAATCCTGTTTCAATAAAAACTTCATCTCCGGCACAGATTTCTTTATCTTCCCCTAAATTAACTGTGGTTTCAAAGCTGCCTCCGCCAATTAATACCGCAGAATCATAATCGGCATCATTTGAATCTCCGATTACAAGGCGAATTTTATAATTATCACCCGGAGTTATTTCAGCTGAAGCGGTCATTACCACGGTATAACCACGCATGTTTATTGAAGACTGTGCAGGATTTGTAACATTAAATGTATCAAAGAAATCGGGATTGTGAGAAGTGCAGCTTGAATTATAGGCACTATCGCGAATATTTTTAACCGAAACCGGAATATTGGTGTTTGGAATCACACCTAAATTAACAGTTTCTCCAGTATTTAAATTAGTAAGTAAAAAAGCAAAAACATCTGCAGAAACACACTGCCATTGACCATATTCATTTGAGGCGAAAATAAAATCAAAAGAAAAACTATCTGAAAGAGGGACAAATTCATATTCTAAAAAAGCAACATCTGTGATATCTGATGATTGTCCTGTAGAATTGTTAATTTCTTCCAGATCAGGATCTGTGTTATTGTTTTCCTGGCTACTTAAGTTTTGACCTGTATAAATTCCCTCAGAAAATTTAGCTTTTCCGGTCCGAATAATAACTCCATCAGAAAGAGGAAAATCACTTCCATTAGAATTAAAATAAGCAACTGATGTGGAAGATGAAAATGAAGCAGAAGATATTTCTGTGCAGGAATCTGCTAATAAGATTTCAGCTAATCCTGTAGCGTCGTATGTTTGATCATCGACTTCAATTCCTTGGGCGAAATTCGTAGAATAACCAATAAAACAAATAAGTATTGCTAAGAAGATTCGAATGTGCATATTGTAAATTGGAATTTTCTTATAATAACCTTTGGGCAGTTCTCGGATTCATTTAACAAGAGTATAACCTTTTTCAAATATAAAAATAAAAAGAACTCTCGAACAAGATAAATAAAAGAATTTTTAAGTTTTTTTAATAAAAAGGAAATATAATTTTTAAAGGGGAAATCTTTAAAGAATCAGAATATCATTATATTTGCCAAACTTCATTCCAAAAATTTATGCATTATAATCGGATTCTTCTTAAACTTTCAGGTGAAGCTCTTATGGGTGATCGCCAATATGGTATTGACCCTAAAAGACTTGCTGAGTATGCCAAGGAAATAAAATCAGTTACAGATAAAGGGGTAGAAGTGGCTATTGTTATTGGTGGAGGAAATATTTTTAGAGGTGTAGCCGGTGCCAGTAGAGGAATGGATCGGGTACAGGCCGATCATATGGGTATGTTGGCTACTATTATTAATGGATTGGCTCTCCAAAGTGCCTGTGAAGATGCAGATATTCCTACCCGTCTTCAATCTGCTGTTCATATCAATGAATTAGCAGAACCTTTTATAAGAAGGAAAGCTATTCGGCATCTGGAAAAAGGAAGAGTGGTTATTTTTGGAGGAGGGACGGGAAATCCTTATTTTACAACAGACTCAGCAGCTGTATTGAGAGCAATTGAGATGGAAGCCGATGTTATTTTAAAAGGCACAAGAGTAGATGGAATTTATACAGCCGACCCTGAAAAGGATAAGAATGCTACTAAGTTTGATCTGATCAGTTTTGAAGATGTTTTACGAAGAGGTTTAAAAGTAATGGATACTACCGCTTTTACTTTAAGTCAAGAAAATGAATTGCCGATTATTGTTTTTGATATGAATAAACCGGGAAATCTTTTAAAAGTCGTTTCTGGTGAAAATATCGGTACAACTGTTAATGGATAAGAATATTATATAAAAATAAAGAAAGATGGAAGAGGAAATAAAATTTATATTAGAAAGCACTGAGGAAGCTATGGAAAATGCCTTAAACTTTCTCGAAAAACAATTTGCTAATATTCGTGCCGGAAAGGCCAATCCCAGAATGTTAAACTCAGTTAGAGTGGAATATTACGGTAGTTCAACACCTTTAAATCAGGTGGGAAATGTCACTACTCCGGATGCTCAAACCTTAAATATTCGACCTTTTGAAAAATCTTTAATCCCTGAGATTGAAAAAGCTATTTTGGCTGCTAATTTAGGATTTAATCCTTCTAATAATGGAGAGAGCGTAATTATCAATGTGCCTCCTCTTACTGAAGAAAGAAGGAGAGAATTGGTAAAACAAGCTAAGGCAGAAGCTGAAGAAGCTAAAATCAGTGTGAGAAATGAAAGGAAAGGAGCGAACAATTCTGTGAAAAAACTGGATCTTTCCGAGGATTTGTTGAGAAATGTTGAAGAGGATATTCAAAAGCTTACAGATAATTTTATTGAACGTATTGATGATATGTTTGTGGTTAAAGAAAAAGAAGTAATGACGGTTTAAAGCCGGATTTGTTCACTTCTAAAATATCAAAATAAAGAGCGGCCATTTGAGGCCGTTTTTTTATTGATAAAGCTCAGCAGCTACACGAAAGGTATTGGCATGAGCGTTTAAAATATCTTTTATTTCAGGGGAATAACCACCACCCATACTGCATTGAACAGGAATTTTTCTTTTTTTACAAAGTTGAAAAACAAATCTGTCTCTTTCCTTTATTCCTTCTAAACTACAGTTCAATCTTCCTAATCGGTCTGAAGCTAAAATATCGACTCCACTCTGATAAAAAATAAAATCCGGATGATAGTGATTTAAAAGCTGTGGCAGATAATTTTTTAAAGTTTGAAGGTATTGTTCATCTTTGGTATGATCTTTTAAAGCAATGTCTAAATCAGATTTTTCTTTTTTAAAAGGATAATTGTTGGCTGCATGCATGGAGAAAGTAAATACATTCAAATCATTTTCAAAAATCTTGGCGGTTCCGTTACCCTGATGAACATCCAAATCAATGATGAGAATTTTTTCTGCTAAACCTTTTGATTGTAAATATCTCGCAGCTATGGCATGATCATTCAATAAACAAAACCCTTCTGCATGTCCCGGATAAGCATGATGAGTGCCTCCGGCGATGTTCAAGCCAATTCCTGTTTGTAGAGCATATTTTGCTGATTCAATAGTACCGCCAACCATGAGCATTTCTCGTTTCACTAAAGCTTCAGTTAATGGAAATCCCATTTTTAAAATAGCTTTTCGGTCGAGATTTAATTTTTGTAAATTATCAAGATAAAAAGGCGTATGAACATTTAAAATATATTTTTCTTCCGGATATTTTGGTTCAAAAAAAGCTTCATGTTCAACAATTCCTTCATGTAAAAGTTGCTTAGGCAGCAGCTCATATTTTTCCATAGGAAAGCGATGACCTTCAGGCAATTTAAGAACATAATCAGGATGAAAAGCAATCTTGAGCATTATGAGAATAATTGATTCAGCACTTCTAATGATTTTGGCTGTCGAAAACCCGGAAGTTGAATCTGATAATAAGATAAGATAAAGGATAAAAATCGCTGACGGGTCTCTCTGCTTAGTTTTAAATGATGTAAATCTTTTGCCTTTAGGTGAAGAAGTTTTTTTAAAAGCTGAGCATTCACTCCGCCAATAGAATAAGAATCACTTTCTTCAGTCTCAAAATAACCCTTTTGTAAATTAAAATAACTTTCATTATCAGCATGGGAATGGGGTAAAATTCCTATGTGCTGAGTTAGTTTTACCAGAAAAAATAAATGAAAATTAGCTATTTGCTCATGTGTTTCCAGCCAATAAATGGAAGTCTCTAAAAACTTGAACAAATCTTCATTTTTTTCTTCCTCCTGAATAGCATTTTGAAAAACCTCAGACAAGAAAATAGCCATGGAAGATTTTATGACATTGGTTCGAATGGAAGGATTAATAGCGATGATCTTAGCTTCTTTAATATACTCTAATCTTCCGGTGTTTTTGTGAAGTGCTATAATCTCTAATAGACTAAAAGGTTGAAACATCGCTGCTTTGATTCTTCCTTTTTTAGATTTTAAAACTCCTCTTAAAAGATAGGATTTTAAACCATCTGATTCTGTGTAACATTTTGCTATTAAATCTGCTTCTGAATATCTGATATGACGTAAAGCGATGGCTTTGGTTGGTGTGTACATTACCGAATAATCATAATTTTAGCAACTTTAGTTTCAGCTTGATCTTCAGAAGTAATCAACACCATATATACACCCGAAGCTACTTTATATTTACCGAAAGCTCTTGTATCCCACTGAATGCTTCCTCCTTTGGAGAATTCTTCATAGACCAGATTTCCTTCAATATCAGTGATTTTGACATTGGCATTTTTCATCAATCCATCAATAGTAACCATTCCGTCATAATGTGGACGAACAGGATTGGGAAAAGCTCTTACTTTATCTAAATTTCTTTGTGCAGAAGTGGCTGTTCCTTTAAAGGCTACCAATCCTTTTTGAGTGCCTATATACACTTTTCCGGTTGTGCCGTCAATCTTGACACTGTTGATATTATTGGAAGGTAAAGGTGAATTGTCTGTAGTAAAATGGTTTAAAGTTTTTTGACCATCCGGTGAAACCTGATATACTCCGGAAGTTGAACCTACCCATTTATTATTATTTCCATCAATGGCAAGAGAAGTTATAGGTAAATTAGCAAATAATTCCTGAGCCACTCCGTCATCATCTAAGAACACAATATTATTCACACTTATATTAGGTCTTTCAAACATTTGGGCAGGTCCGTATAAAACTCTTAATCCCTGAGCTGTTCCAATCCATAGCTGGTTATTGTGGTCTATTGCAAGAGCGCGTACATCATTTCGAGGTAAATTTCCACTTCCTTTTCCTCCTTTGATTTTAGCGAATTTTTTGGTTTGAGCATTAAAACCAATTACTCCTTCTCTATAAGAACCAAAATAAACATTTCCTGCTTGATCGGTAACCAAAGTTCCGAATCCCGAACTTGTACCGGATTGTGGAACCACACTTGAAAAATTATACTTTGTAAAACTATTGGCGCTTTCTCCCGGTTTAAATTTTATTAATGCTTTTGAGGTGAAGGCTGCAGCAAACCATAAATTTCCTTGAGGATCAAAATCCATTGGACCTATCCTCATAGCATAAGGACGCTCTGCGGAGCTTTCAGTTGGTTCTAAATTGCTGTTGTAAGTAGTGTAAAAATTTATTAATTCATTATCGTTAAACTCCATCAATCCATCATGATAAGAGGCGAAAAACACTTGTTCAGGATCAGCGGGATTGATTCTGACACTGGTTATGTTTCTATTTTCAGGTAAATCTTCATAAGGAAAATTGTACCATCTCTCTTCAGAAAGATGACTGATGCCCCTTTCTTTTAAAGGATAGGGGTTGTAATAAAAACTATAATCTCCATAAACCACCCATAAATGATTGGGAGCTACATCCATATTAAAAATATCATTCCGCAAAGGACCATTAGGGCTAAAATATTCTATGGCTTGAAAATTATTTAATCCGGCTTTAATCAGACCAAAATTCTCATCTCCAATATAAATATTTCCTTGATAAGTCAAAGCTGTGTTGAAATCTGCTTCAAATTCTACAGTAGTAAAATTGTTGACTTCTTGAAGCTGAGCATTAAAAACTTTCACTTGATTTTTTTGCGTTATGCTTAAAAAATCTTCTCCTGATTTTACTTTTCTAACCTCTTGCCCCAAACTTAAAACCGGAAAGAAAGAGTTGTTTTCAAAACGTTTTAAATTATTATTTTCAATAATAAAAAGTTGATTCTGAAAAGTGAAGACATTTTGAATATTCCCGGATTCTAATTGTTGCCATTGGTTATAATCTACCAAATTAGCATTTGCCAGATCCACAAAACGCAAACCGCCGCCCTGAGTGGCAGTAAAGATATGATTGTTGAATATGGTTAAATCATTGACTGCTAATTTATCTCCAAAATCACCTATATAAAAAGTGTCTCCAAACTCAAGTTTATTTAGTTTAAATTCAGAAACTCCATAATTAGTGAATATATAAACTTTGTCTCCATTTAGGTGAAAACCATTGATATGTCTTTCTTCGGGTGTAATAGTTGGTTTTTGAACAATGTCAATAAAACTTCGTGTTTTATTTTTATTTCTGTCATAAATCTGAAGTAAACCACTGTCATATCCTATCAAAATTAAATTTTGATTTTCAATAAATCGCAAAGCAGAAATTTCATCTCCGGATAAACCTTGAAGAGTAGTTATTTCTTCCTGATGAAAACTTTGTAAATCAGTTGAGAAAATAGCATTTTCTGAAGCTGTAAAAAGTAAATTTCCTGCTGCATCAAGGTCTTTTATTTTAAAGAAAGAAAAATATCCTTCCCAGGTGTCGGAAAAATCCTGAGCCTTTATGACCCAGGGCAGGAATAGAATCCATAAAAAATAAATTTTTCTCATACAGCAGATTTACTCTCTTATTAACTGTTTTAACCCTTTTTTATTGTCAGATTATTCCAGGGCTTGTTTCAAATCTTTAGTTAAATCTTCTTTATCTTCAATTCCGACACTTAGTCTGATTAAAGAGTCTTTTACACCGGTTTTTTCCCGTTCTTCTTTAGGAATGGAAGCATGAGTCATACTTGCAGGATGTCCGGCCAAAGATTCAACTCCGCCTAAAGATTCAGCCAAAGTAAAAAGTTTTAATTTCTCAACTACTTTAGTTGCTTCTTCAAGAGAATCAGTTTTTGTAGTAAAAGACAACATTCCTCCGAAATCTTTCATCTGTTTTTTTGCGATATGATGATTGGGATGATCTTCAAACCCGGGCCAATAAACTTTATCAACCTTAGGATGATCTTTTAAAAACTCAGCCACAGCTTTAGCATTTTCACAATGTCTTTGCATGCGCAGATGTAAAGTCTTAATTCCTCTCAAGACTAAAAAACTATCCATGGGGCCGGCAATGGCTCCACTGGCATTTTGAATAAAATATAATTTTTCTGCCAATTCATCGTCTTTAAGCGCCAATGCTCCTAATACCACATCACTGTGTCCGCCTAAATATTTTGTTGCACTGTGACTGACAATATCTGCACCTAAATCTAAGGGAGTTTGAAGATAAGGAGAAGCAAAAGTATTGTCAACTACAAAAAGAATCTCATTCTCTTTACAGATTTTAGCTATAGATTGGATGTCTATAATATTCATCATGGGATTGGTAGGAGTTTCTATCCAAACCATTTTTGTTTTTTCCGAAATAGATTTTTCAAGATCCTCAGACTTTTCCATAGAAATGAATTTAAACTTCAGACCGTAATTTTGAAAGATCTTAGTGAAAATTCTATAGGAACCACCATACAAATCATTAATGGAAATCACTTCATCTCCCGGATTCAATAATTTTAACACTGCATCTATAGAGGCCATTCCGGAACCAAAAACCAATCCGTGTTTTGCATTTTCTATACTTGCAATAGACTTTTCCAGAGCCTGACGAGTAGGATTTCCTGTTCTCGAATATTCAAAACCTTTGTGAGATCCAGGTGTTTTTTGTGAATATGTGGAAGTTTGATAAATCGGAGGCATAACAGCACCATAAGCCGGATCTGTATTTTCCTGACCTCCATGAACGAATTTTGTATTGGGTTTCATAAATTGAAATTTTGAAATACAAATTTAAGTTTAGCAATTAGATAAACAAAATAGTTTTACCTTTATCCAAAATAAGAATTAATTTATGAAAAGAGTTTTTTTGCTTTTATTATTGATGGGTTTTCTGGCAAGTTGTAAAAATGAAAAGAAATCATCTGAAGAAGTTGTCTCGGAAGTAAATGTAGAACAAGTCAAATTCCGCGAAGTAAAACTTGATACCAGTCTCTTTGGAGATTGCAGAGGAATGGGTTGTCCTCAGGTGGAAGTAGAGTATTTTAAACCGGAAAAAGGAAATGCTATTGCTGAATCCATTGATGAAAAAAATTCTCAGGAATTGCTGGAGCTCCTTCATATTAATGAGCAAAAACCAAAAGCAGGTAATATTGAAGAAGCGGTTAAAAATTTTGGCGAAGAGTATTTTGAATACAAAACGAACTTTCCTAATTCTGCCGGAGGTTATGAGCTAAAGCTAAAACAGGAAGTTTTAAGTGAAAACCCGCAAACTATCGTTCTTGAAACTTTATTTTATATTTATACGGCAGGAGCTCATGGATATAGTGGTACCCGATTTCTGAATTTTGATTCCAAAACAGGAAAATTTCTTACCCATAATGATTTGATCAATGATATTCCTGCTTTTACTGATTTTGTGGAAAAGGCCTTTAGACAACAATATGAAATTCCTGCAGCAGATGAAATCAATGCTCACGGTTTTTTCTTTGATGAAGGAGAATTTGTCTTACCTGAAAATATAGCAGTTACAGATGAATCGGTGATATTGATTTATAATCCTTATGAAGCAGCCAGTTATGCACAGGGATCTTTAAGACTGTTCTTTCCTAAAAAAACAGTGGAAAGATGGTTTAATTATTAAGGCTATATAATATACAGCTCAAGACTTTTATGTCGCACAAAGATCAACTTCAAAGAAAGATCAAACTTCCAAAAACTCCGGAAAGAATAGTTTCTTTGGTTCCAAGTCAGACAGAATTATTAGTCGATTTAGGTTTGGAAGATAAAATTGTGGGTATTACTAAATTTTGCGTTCATCCAAAGAATCTAAGAAGTAAAAAACAAATAGTCGGAGGTACAAAAGGAATCAGAAAAGATCGTATAAAAGAACTGAATCCTGATATTATTCTTTGTAATAAAGAAGAAAATACTAAAGAGATGATTTCTGATTTGGAAAATGATTATCAGCTTCATATTTCAGATGTGAATACACTTGCCGATGCTTATGAGCTGATTGAACAATATGGCGAGCTTTTCGAGGTTCAACATAAAGCTGCTGAAATTTCAAAAGCTATAAAAAAAGGAGAAGAAAGTTTTCGGACCTATATTAAAGAGAAACCAGTTTTAAAAGTTGCTTATTTTATCTGGAGAAAACCCTGGATGGTAGCAGGAGGAAAAACTTTTATTAATCACTTACTGGAAATTAATCATTTTAAAAATGTTTATAAACAAACTCCACGATATCCGGAAATTGAAATAGACCACCTTAAACCGGTAGATTTTGTTTTATTGTCTTCTGAACCTTTTCCTTTTGGAGAAAAACACAGACAGGAAATTTTGCCCTATGCCGGTTCCTCTCAAATAGCTTTTGTCGATGGCGAATATTTCAGCTGGTATGGTTCAAGATTAGAAAAAGCTTTTCAATATTTTAAAGAGCTGAGAGAAGAATTACAGTTATCTGATTAAGGAAAAATTCCTTTTAAAGATTTTTCCGTTTTTAAAGTTGATTTTAAACCAGTAATCATTGCTCGGTAAAGGATTTCCATGAAAAGTTCCATTCCATTCATCATGCGGACCTAAAACAATAATTAATTTTCCATATCGGTCAAAAATTTCAATGTTTTTAATCTGAGAGTTTTTGGGATGATCATCTAAAATTTTCCAGAAATCATTAATTCCATCATTATTGGGAGTGAAGAACTTCATATAATCAATGGCGTAAAAACTTTTTTTTATGGTTCCGCAACCATTTAAATCTTTTACTCTAATATCGTGTTTTCCTGAATCTATTGGATATCTGTTTTCCATACTCCAGGGTAAATCATCCACAGAAAAAACATAATCTCCAATTCCTGAGACTAAAATTTCTACTTCATAATTTCCCGGATCGCCATGTAAAATATAATCAACCAGAGGTTTTTCAGAATTTTTCACTTCAATTTTTCTTGAAAGAGTACAATAAAGGGTATCTCCTGAAATGATGTGAGGCTGAGAAACAGTAACCTGATATTCTCCGGGTGCATCCACTTCAATAGTAGGTGTGTCAGCTCCATTTTCCCAAAGAAAAAGATAATCTGCTCCTGCATCAACAATTCCAGCTTCAATAACAACAGCTTGTTGATTATCATCACAAAAAGCAGGAGGTGAATAAGAAGGATCTATTTGAGGTTTTTCAAGATCATTTAAAATAATTTCTCCTAATCCCTGACAGCCTAAAGCTCCGTCTATTCTTATAAAGACTGAAAATGGCAATTCATTTTTGGAAAGTGAAATTTCAGAAGCAAGCGGATTCTCCTGATAAAAAGCATCTTGTTCAGTTTCATAAAACTCAAAATAATCAATATATACATCCAGTTGATCCTGGATTTCAGCAATGGCATCCGTTAACTGAAAACTGAATTGAGAAAAAGAATCTTCATCCGGACAAACAAATAAATGCACAGGTTCAATACTTTCTTCTGCAGCCTGAAGAGAAATTTCCAAAGAAGTCAAGCAACCTCTTTCTGTAACTATACGTGCAAAAACTTTTTGACCGGGAAACTGGCTGTGGAAAATTTCAGGATTATCTATAGAATTGATTTCAGAGAGTGCATCCTCTTCAGAATAAAAAAATCCTTGTAAATGATAATCTGAATTTCCCTGTAAAATTAAGTTTTCATACATCATCAGGTTATAAACAAACCCTTGAAGATTTTGATCACTTTGAATACAGGAAGAAATATCAATAGGTTGTAAAGAAGAAAAATCTTCATAAAAAACCTGAATGATATCTTCAGCAGCACAAGAACCCGCATATTCTATGACTACTTTATAAGTTCCGCTTTGCTGAACTTCAAAAGAATTTTGATCAGGTCCTTCTTCCAATAGAATTTCTTCCTGATCAGTTATTAAAAACCATTTATAATTTTCAGCTTGTGCACCAATATCGAGAGGTTCTAAAAGATGAGTTTCACCTTCACAAAGTCCGTAAATATCTTCCCCAAGATTGGCTCCAATATTAAAACTTTCTGCTTCCAAAAAAACAGCAGAATCAAAACGATAATTAATTTCATCTGCTATAACAAGTTTTATATGATAGGTCTGACCCGGAATTACCTCAGTTTCTGCTGTCAGAATAGTAGTTTGACCATTAAATATAATAGGAGATTCATAAGAATTAAATCCTTCAAAATAATCTTCATTTTGAGCCGGACAACTTCCCGGAATTTCAGGATGAACGGTGGTTACTTTTACTGGAATATCCGTGCCGGGAATGACCGCTAAATTTTCATATTGCTCAGATTCCACCGGACGGATTAAAAAAGCAAAGGCATCTGAATACTGGCAGGTAGTCGATTGATTTTCTCTGTATTCTTCAGAAGCGAAAATATATCGAAAACGAATGTTATCGGCCAGGGGAGTAAATTCAAATTCTAAAATGGTCGCATTGACTGTGTGGTCCAGATCCAGATAATTTTCCAGATCATCATCGCCTATCCATCCCGGAGCATTATCATCACTCAATCCGTTATTGGGACCCGGAACATTAGAAAGGCGTCCGGTGCTCATCACAATTCCTCTTTCAAAAGGGAAATTACTGTTGTTATTTTCAAAATACCCAAAACTCTTATCTCCATCAGAAAAATTTCCTCCGTAAACATTCTTTACCTCAATGTTTTCAATGCATCCACTGTTGATCAAAACATCTTCTATAAGCTGTTGAGGATTGTATAAATCTTTATCCACCATTAAGTATTGACTGAAAAGCGGACCGCAAAAAAGAAAAATCAGGATTTTAAAAGTGAATTTCAAGAAAAAATCTTTTTGTACGCCTAAAGAAAAAGCTTTATTGATAAAAAAACAAAGGTATTATTTCAGTATAAAAGAAAGTCCGGATTAACAAGAAATGAAGGCAAATTTAATCTATATATTCAGATGGGAAAAGAAGTTTGATGTTTTCATAAGAATTCTTTAAAGCTTCTTTGGCAGCTTCAAAATTTTTCCATTCTGCTTTTGTTATTTCTTCTTCAGCCTGAGGGTGAAGAGAACCTTGAAAAGAGGTTTTCATTTCATACCAATGGGTGATTTTTAAACGATATTTTTCTTTGTGTTTGAAAATATGATAAGTCACCGGAAGAGTATTGGTAATTTCCAGATTTTGAACTCCTGTTTCTTCTTCCACCTCACGAATAGCTGAGTCTTGAAGATTTTCCTTTTTTTTGGTCACTCCTTTTGGTAAGTCCCATTTTCCTTTTCTAAAAATAAACAGAATTTCATTTTCTGAATTATAAACCAATCCGCCGCCTGCTGTGATGGTTTTCATGTTTTTAGTGAAGTGTTTAAAAAGCTTATCTTCTTTAGGATGATAAAGATTGACATGGATTAATTTCTTCTTCTTTACCTTTTTTATTATTTGCCTTATATTCGCCTCCTTAATAGGAATTGATAAATATTTTTCATCCTTTATTTTTTCTGTTGATAAGATTATTGGAGTGTCATTGACAAAAACTTTATACATTTGTATTTATGATTTTAGATAAGCAAATTGCTGAAAAAACAGCTGAATTATTATTGCAAATTAAAGCAATAAAATTAAATCCACAAGAACCTTTTACCTGGTCGAGTGGCTGGAAATCTCCTATTTATTGTGATAATAGATTGATTCTTTCATATCCGCAAGTTCGTAATTTTATCAAAGAAAGTCTTGGCGAACAGATTAAAAAGAATTTTGATCAGCCGGATGTAATCGCCGGAGTTGCTACGGGAGCTATAGGAATCGGTGCTCTTGTAGCCGAATATCTGGATTTGCCTTTTGTATATGTGCGCCCGGAGCCTAAAAAACACGGAAGAAAAAATCAGATTGAAGGCATGATAAAACCCGGTCAGTCTGTGGTTGTCATTGAAGATTTAATCAGCACCGGAAAAAGCAGCCTGAATGCTGTAAAAGCTTTAAAAAACGAAGAAGCAGAGGTAAAGGGAATGATGGCTATTTTCTCTTATGGTTTTGATGTGGCTCTTGAAAATTTTAAAAAAGAAAACATGAACTACAAAGTTTTGAGCAATTATCAAACTTTAATAGAAATGGCAGCTGAACAAAAATATTTGAAAGACGGAGATTTAGAAAATCTGGAATCCTGGAGAAAAAATCCATCTGAGTGGTAATTTAAAAATTTGAAATATGAATTTAAACAGCAAAAAAAGTATTGTCAATAAAGATCAAAAATCCTGTTATGAATTTTTGAGTCAGCCTGAGAATTATCAAAATTTGATGCCTGAAAGTACGGAGAAGTTTGAGTTGAATGATCAGGGAGGTTTTGTTTTTAAGTTGAAAGGAATGCCTGAAATTCCTTTGGTTTTGGACGAAAAAAATCCTGATTCATCTGTGATTTGGGGCTCGGGGAACAGAAATTTCACCTTCACCTTAAAAATAGATATAGCTTCAGTTTCAGAACAAAAATCAGAGGTTCAGCTCATTTTTAATGGTGATTTTAATCCGATGATGGCCATGATGGTGAAAAACCCTCTTCAAAAGTTTATTGATACTTTAAGTGAAAATTTGACTTCTGTTTAAACTTCAATAAACGAGTTTGATTTCCTTAATGTCAAATTCTTTTTGAGTGCCTTCAAATTCTACCCATAATTTTCCTGAGGGTTGAATTCCTTTAATTTTTCCTTTGGCAAGATTGCCGTCAGGAAATTGAAAAGTGGAAACTTTATTGATTCTGAATAAATGGGATTCGTATTTTTTCAGAATTTCCGAAAGAGGAGTATGAATTCCATCATATACTTTTTTCTCTATTTGCTCTGCTAAATCCGGTAATAGTTCTTCAAGATTATAATTTTTATGAGTAAACATCTTAAAAGAGCCTGCCCTGGGTAAATCCTTAAAAAAAGTCTGATTAATATTTAATCCGATTCCGATGATGGAAGTATGGATTTTATTTTTTCGCAAAAAATTTTCAATCAGAATTCCCGCTATTTTAAAATTATCTGCCAATATGTCGTTTGGCCATTTTATTTTTACTTTTTGATCAGGAAGTTTTTGTTGTGCAAAATCGGATACTGCCAGACTTACCAAAGCACTAATTTTAAAACTGAAGTCTATATCCAGATTTAAATCTTGAAGAAGAAGACTAAAGGTCAGGTTTTTGCCGTCTTCTGTCTCCCAGCTGGTTCCTTTCTGACCACTTCCTTTCTTTTGATGTGTGGCTGATAAACAAGTATTCGTTATACTTGAAGAATTTCTGTAATAAGTCTTTAAAGCTGCATTTGTAGAATCTGTGGCAAGGACTTTGATATATTGCATATAAAAAGTAGAATAATGTTTTGTTAATGCAGAGTTTTGATTATTAAAAATAATAACTTTGCAAAAATCGAATAAATAATTAATGATAAAAAGTATATCGAGTGACAATAAACTTTTAGATTTTATTTTAGAAGGTGTTGATAATGTAAAAGGAGAGGAAGTAACTATATTGGATCTTCGCGAAATAGATAGTGCAGTTTGCGATTTTTTTGTGATTTGTAATGGAACTTCGAGCACTCATGTCAATGCAATTGTCCGTTCTGTAGAGAAAACCGTAAGCAAGGCTTTAAAAGAAAGACCTTGGCATATTGAAGGAGAAGCAAACGGCGAATGGGTTTTAATGGATTATGTAGATACGGTTGTTCATGTCTTCCAAAAACATATTCGAGAATATTATGATTTAGAAAGCCTTTGGGGAGATGCAAAAAGCATTTCTGTCAATGGTAATTAAAAATTTGAAAAAGAAAAATTAAATGGCAACAAATAGGAATAGCGGAAAACCCAAACCAAACGGGAAAGCTCCCAAGTTCAACTCTTATTGGATTTTCTTAGGTATTATATTGCTTTTTTTGGGGATTAATTTCTTTGGAGAGGGTGGATTTGGTGAACCTAAAACAATAACACCTGCTCAGTTTGAAAAATATTTAGAAGCAGGGGATGTTGAAAAAGTGGAAATTATCCATCAAAAAACTGCTCATGTCTTTTTGACTAAAGACGCTAAAGAGTCTGAAGATCATAAACAACCTGAGACACGCGAATTTTTACCGAGCGCAAATAGTCCTGATTACACTTTTGAATTAGGAGATTTACAGAATTTCGAGAATAAAGTTGATGAGATTATTGCAGCCAATGATGCGATTAATACAGAAATCTATTATAAAAATCCGACCAACTTCTGGGGAGATCTTTTGCCTTTCTTAATTCCTCTTGGATTGTTCTTCCTGATCTGGATGTTTATCATGAGACGAATGAGCGGAGCTGCAGGTGGTGGTCCGGGCGGACAAATCTTTAACATCGGAAAATCAAAGGCAAAACTCTTTGATCAGAAAAATGATATTAAAATTTCTTTTAAAGATGTAGCCGGGATGGAAGGCGCCAAAGAAGAGGTTCAGGAAGTAGTAGATTTTTTGAAGTTTCCTGATAAATACACTTCTTTAGGAGGTAAGATTCCAAAAGGAGTGATGCTGGTAGGACCTCCCGGAACAGGAAAAACACTTTTGGCCAAAGCTGTGGCAGGAGAAGCTCATGTTCCTTTCTTTTCCCTGTCGGGATCAGATTTTGTTGAAATGTTTGTTGGAGTTGGAGCTTCAAGAGTTAGAGATTTATTTAAACAAGCAAAAGATAAAGCTCCTTCCATCATATTTATTGATGAAATTGATGCTATTGGAAGAGCCAGAGGGAAAGGAAATTTTAGTGGTTCCAATGATGAAAGAGAAAACACCCTCAATCAGTTATTAACTGAAATGGACGGTTTTGGAACTCATACCAATGTTATTGTAATTGCAGCTACTAACAGACAGGATATTCTTGATAAAGCATTAATGAGAGCCGGTCGTTTTGATCGTCTCATTCATGTGGAATTGCCGGATGTGAGAGAGCGAAAAGAGATTTTTGAAGTTCATCTTAAGCCACTTAAGAAATTGGATGATGATCTGGATATAGAGTTTTTTGCTAAACAGACTCCCGGATTTTCAGGTGCTGATATTGCCAATGTTTGTAACGAAGCTGCTTTAACTGCTGCCCGTAAAGGAAAAGAAACAGTAGGAAAACAAGATTTCCTTGATGCGGTTGACCGAATTATTGGAGGTCTTGAAAAAAGAAAAAAGATAATCACCCCTGAAGAAAAGAGAATTATTGCTTTTCATGAGGCGGGTCATGCAACCGTTAGCTGGATGTTGGAACATGCCGCTCCTTTGGTTAAAGTGACAATTGTTCCTCGTGGTCAATCTTTGGGAGCAGCCTGGTATTTGCCTGAGGAAAGAATGATTGTTCGTCCTGAGCAAATGCTCGATGAAATGTGTGCAGCCTTGGGCGGAAGAGCCGCGGAAAAAATTATTTTCGATCAGGTGTCAACCGGAGCCTTAAATGATCTTGAAAAGGTTACCAAACAGGCCAGAGCAATGGTGACTGTTTATGGACTGAATGAAAAAGTAGGAAATCTAACTTATTATGATTCTCAAGGTCAAAGTGATTATACTTTTACTAAACCTTATAGTGAAAGAACAGCTGAACTGATAGATAAGGAAATTTCTAATTTAATTGAAGAACAATATCAAAGAGCGCTTTCTATTCTCGAAGAGCATAAGGAAAAATTGACTCAATTGGCCGAGGTTTTATTAGAAAGAGAGGTTATTTTTAAAGAAGATGTAGAAAAGATTTTTGGAAAACCTCCTTATGAAAAAGAGGTAGAAGAAGCTTCGGATCAGAAGGAAACTCCGTCAGAAGATGTTGCTTCATCAGATAATCAAGAGAGTTTAATAGGTAAAAGTCAGGATTCAACTACTACCTGAAACACTTGAAGAAATACAATTAAAAAATCAACCTCGAATTTACTTTAGAGGTTGATTTTTTTATTTATGCCGGACGGAAGTCTTTTTTAAAAGTAAAACTTACAGATTTCAATTAAGAGAAGCTTAAAAATATTCTTAAGTTTGTTATTTATGATGAATTAATGTATAGATTGCATTTATAACCTTAATTTTGTTACATACTTTTAAAATTTAAAGATTTTACAATAACAAAAAAAACAAAAATAAAATCTTGAAGAGATGTAAGGAAGTCATAAGAGAAACTCTTTTTTTTATCAGGCAGCTATTTATGCGAATATTCGAAAATTTATTTGGAAAATTTAAACCGAAAGAAGAGAAAGAATCTGAAAAAACAGAGGAACGCGGAAAATTTATGCCTGAGCCGGAAATTCCCATAGATGAAAAATTTATAGTGAATTTTAATAAAAACGGTGGGAAATTTCTTTACTGTGTAGATAAAAGAGAAGTTCAAAATAATTTTTATCACATTTTGCTGGAAAATGATTGGAAAGATGAGGTTTGTTGTTTTGATAAAAGTTTAAAAGAAATGTTTAAGGGTTTTGATTTGGAGTTCACCACAAACCTTCAAGCTCCTTTTTGCTTACTTCCTTGTGAATTTTTGATTGCCAACTCAGGTTCCTTGATGATGACCTCCAATCAGATAGGAGAGAAAAAACTGGCTGACTTACCTTATAATTTTGTCGTTTTAGCTTTCACCAGCCAATTAGTGGATACCCCCAGTGATAGTTTGAGAATTATTAAGTCAAGAAAAGAAAACTTGCCAACCAATATAACTACTATTAAAAATTTTAATGAAGATACTGATAAAGAAGGTCATTTTTTAAATTATGGTAGTGTTTCAAAAAACTTATATTTGCTGCTTTTAGAAGATCTCTAATAGCTCGTTTTCCAAGGAATATTTATTTAGAGATGAATAATTTTTCAAATGAATGAAACCCTTACAAGATTAATTTCGGGAATTGTTTATGCCGCAGCACTTTTGCTGGCTATTCTAATCTCTGAATATTCTTTCCTGATTTTAATTTTTGTTTTTGGATTATTCTCTCTGTATGAATTGCAAAATTTACTGCATATCAAATCCTATTTATTATATTTTCTGCTTTTAGGGTTTTTGCTCATTTTCAATGTTTATCATTATTTTCATTATGATCCGGTTCTCAAGCTCCTAATGATCGGAACATTGATTGTTAATCTATTGTTGATAAGGGATTTATTAGTGATACGGGAGATTCCTATTTTTGAAAGAAGGAAATATCTCATCACAATCTTTTATTTAATTGCTTCTTTGGTTTTCTTGAATTTGATTCCCTATCAAAATCCTGCTCAAAAATATGAACCTAATATCTTAATAGGTGTTTTTATTTTGATTTGGAGTAATGATTCTTTTGCTTATTTAATAGGGAAATCATTTGGACACAGAAAATTGTTTGAAAGAATTTCTCCTAATAAAACAATAGAAGGCTTTATCGGGGGGTTGGTTTGCACCTTAATCATCAGTTTTGCTGTTTTTAAAGTCTTAAGAGTATTAGATTTTAAAATATGGATTGGAATTGCGCTGATCACATGTATTTTTGGTACTTTTGGAGACTTAATACAATCCAAATTAAAACGACAAGCAGGAGTGAAAGATAGTGGAAGATTAATGCCCGGGCATGGAGGTCTGTTAGATCGTTTAGACAGTATAATTTTTGCTTCAACTTTTATATATTCATTTTTATCAATTGTAAAAAATGTTTCATAGAGAAGGATATAAAATAATAGGAATAACCCTCCTGATTGTGTTACTGATGAATATGATCAGCTTTTTATGGGTTTCTCCCACCTGGGGGCAAAATTTAATTTTGATTGCCAGTCTTATTATTCTTGTTTTAATTCTGCAATTTTTTAGAAATCCCAAAAGATTGACCGCCTTAAGTGATGATCATGTAGTTTCTCCGGTTGATGGGAAAGTAGTCGTGATTGAAGAAGTGATGGAAAAGGAATATTTTGAAGACAGAAGAATCCAAGTGTCTGTTTTTATGTCACCCATAAATGTGCATGTCACACGTTTTCCTGTAGGCGGAAAGGTTTTATTTAGTAAATATCATCCCGGAAAATATCTGGTTGCCTGGCATCCAAAATCGAGCGAACTAAACGAAAGAACTACTGTAGTAGTTAAAAATCCGGTATTCGGAGAGGTTTTATTTAGACAAATTGCCGGTGCTTTGGCGAAACGAATTGTAAATTATGCCAAAGTCGATCAGCAAGTTGTTCAGGGAAGTGACAGCGGATTTATCAAGTTTGGATCCAGAGTTGATGTTTTTCTTCCTTTGGGTACGGAAATCAATGTTGAACTCAATCAAAAAGTCAGGGGAGGCGAATCCATCATAGCTAAACTCAAAAAATAAATTATTGCCAATAAAATGAAAGATCTTGATAAACGTTTTGAAGAAGCAGTGAAATTGGCTTCCAATCCTGATTTAAAATTTCCACCGGATATCAGATTACTTTTTTATGCATATTATAAACGAGCGATGGGACACCACCATAAAAGTGCAGGAATAATAAATAGTGAAGAAGAAGCATTAATAAGTGGTTTCAAAATGAATGCGATTTTTCAGGCAAAAAATATTTCTATAGAAGACGCTAAAAAAAATTATATTAAATTGGTGGATGTCCATATTTCTAAAGTTCAGGAAGAAAAATTAGATTAAATAGGAACCTGTGCTTTAATCTTCTGCATAGAAAGTTTATCTTTAATAAATTTTATAAATCTCAGCTATGCGAGCATTGGTAATTTCAGGAGGCGGAAGTAAAGGAGCCTACGCCGGTGGTGTAGCTGAGCATCTTATCAGAATTCAGGAAAGAAAATATGATGTTTTTGTGGGAACATCAACAGGAAGTCTCTTATTGACGCACCTGGCTCTTGGAGAAATTGATCAACTTTATAAAATCTATACCAGCGTTAACCAGAGCAGCATTTTTAATAGAAGTCCTTTTATTACACGGAAAAAAGGTGATAGAGAATATGTCACCATTAACTATTTCAATACTCTGAAACAATTCGCTAAAAGGAAACGGACTTTTGGTGAGAGTGAAAATCTTAAGAAGTTAATTCTAAAAAGTATTCCTCCTGAAAAATTTAAAAAAGCCCGAGAGAAAGTTTCAGATTTAATTGTCACTGTTTCCAATTTGACCAAAGGCGTTGTAGAATATAAATCTATCAAAGATTTTTCTTATGAAGAATTTTGCGACTGGATTTGGATTTCCTGTAATTATGTTCCTTTTATGAGTCTTGCAAAAAGAAATGGTTTTGAATACGCCGATGGTGGTTTTGGAAGTATTGTTCCCATTCGTGAAGCCATCAGCAGAGGAGCAAAAGTAGTAGATGCTATTATTTTAAAGTCTGAAAGTATGGAACGCCACAGAGTGCTGGGAAGAAATCCTTTTTCCTTGATGATGAATCTCTTCAAATTTATGCTCGATCAGGTAGAATATGGAAATGTAATTGAAGGAGAACTGGCTGCCAGAGCAGAAGATGTTAAATTGAATTTATACTATACGCCTTCCAGATTAATTGAGAATTCTCTTTATTTTAATCAAAAACTAATGAGAGACTGGTGGCAACAAGGTTTTGAACATGCCGCCATGAAAGCAAGAGAACCTGAAGAAGATTTTAAATAATCAGGGTTTTATTTCAACTATTTCTCCCTTTATTTTTAAAGCAGCTACCGGTAAATTTTCTGCATTAGAAAAAACAGAAAGAGTTCTTCTTATTGGTCCTGTTATTCTTGTATCATAAATAATTTTGATCTCATCAGATTTTCCGGGAGCTATACTGTGCGAAGGAGAAATCACTTGAATATGATGACTGGTCGATTCAATTTTATTAATAATTAAAGGGGAATTGCCAATGTTTTTAAAAGAAAACACTCTTTCACCATTGGCTCCCACCTTAACATCGTCATAAGAAACAGAAGTATTTTTAAAATGAATTTTAGCCTGGGAGAATGATAAGTGGCTGAAAGTCAGTAGGAAAAAAATAAAAGTAAAGGTTTTCATGAAGCCAGGTTTTTAAAAAACACCAAAGAATGATAAAGCAATTTACAAAATTGTATTAACATGGCTTTTAGATTTTTAGATTTTTGCCTTTATCCCTACATTTGCAGGAATTTAAATTTTACAAGGGAGTATGAGTTTAGTAGCTAATTATAACGCAAAAGAGATTGAAGAAAAATGGTATAACTACTGGATGAAAAATCGGTATTTTCATTCCGAAGTCAATGAAAAAGAAGCTTATACTATTGTAATCCCTCCTCCTAATGTGACCGGTATTTTACACATGGGACATATGCTAAATAATACTATTCAGGATGTTTTAATAAGAAGAGCCAGATTAAAAGGATATAATGCCTGCTGGGTTCCCGGTACCGATCATGCTTCTATAGCTACGGAAGCAAGAGTGGTAGCCAAATTAAAAAGTCAGGGAATTGATAAACAGCAAATAGGACGTGAAGAATTTTTAAAACATGCCTGGGATTGGACAGACAAATACGGAGGTCAAATTCTTGAACAATTAAAAAAATTAGGAGCCTCCTGTGATTGGGAAAGAACAAAATTTACCTTAGATGATGATTTATCCACTCAGGTTATCCGCTCTTTTGTTGATCTGTATGAAAAAGGACTGATTTATCGTGAATTCAGAATGGTCAACTGGGATCCGGAAGCAAAAACCACTCTTTCAGATGAAGAAGTGATTTATGAAGAGCGGCAAGGAAAACTTTATTATGTCAATTATCCCATTAAAGATTCTGATGAAATACTTACTGTAGCTACTACAAGACCTGAAACTATTTTTGGGGACACTGCTATTTGTATTCATCCTGAAGATGAAAGATTCCGGCACTTAAAGGGTAAAAAAGCAATAGTTCCTATTGTCAACAGAGAAATCCCGATTATTGAAGATGATTATGTAGATGTAGAATTTGGAACCGGATGTTTAAAAGTGACTCCTGCTCATGACCCTAATGATAAAGAGCTGGGAGATAAACATAATTTGGAAGTAATAGATATTTTTAATGAAGATGCTACCTTAAATCATGAAGCTTTGCATTATGAAGGAAAAGATCGTTTTATAGTACGTAAGGAATTTGCAAAAGAACTCGAAGATAAAGGGTTTTTAGTAGAAACCAAAGATTACCTTAATAATGTAGGAACTTCTGAAAGAACAAAAGCGGTAATTGAGCCCAGATTATCCATCCAGTGGTTTTTAAAAATGGATGAACTTGTTAAACCCGCTATTAAGGCAGTGCTTGAAACAGAAGAGGTAAAACTCTTTCCCGAAAAATTTAAAAACACTTATGCACACTGGGTAAATAATATAAGGGATTGGAACATTTCAAGACAACTCTGGTGGGGACATCGGATTCCTGCCTATTATTTTGGAGAAAATCAGGAAGATTTCGTAGTGGCTGAAACACCGGAAAAAGCGCTGGAGCTGGCCAAAGAAAAAACAAAAAATTCTTATTTAACTTTAAAAGACTTACATCAGGACGAAGATGTGCTGGATACCTGGTTTTCTTCCTGGCTATGGCCGATGAGTGTTTTTAACGGAATATCAGACCCTGAAAATGAGGAGTTTAAATATTATTATCCTACACAAGATTTGGTTACAGGACCGGATATTTTATTTTTCTGGGTAGCCCGAATGATTATCGCAGGATATGAATTCACCGGTGAAAAACCTTTTAAAAATGTTTATCTCACCGGTTTGGTGCGGGATAAGAACAGGCAGAAAATGTCTAAATCTCTGGGGAATTCTCCGGATCCCCTAAAGTTGATAGAAGATTATAGTGCAGATGGAGTAAGAGTAGGATTGTTGTTGAGCAGTGCAGCCGGAAATGATTTGCTCTTTGAGGAAGCTCTATGTCAGCAAGGAAAGAATTTTGGAAATAAGATATGGAATGCTTTCCGATTAATAAAAGGATGGGAGATTGATCAAGAAATAGAACAACCTGTGGCTTCTCGTGAAGCGTTAAACTGGTATAAACATCGATTCAGTAAAAAGCTTGATAAGATTGAAGATCATTTTGAGAAATACAGAATCTCAGATGCTTTGATGACCATGTATAAATTAATCTGGGATGATTTCTGCTCCTGGCTCCTTGAAATAATTAAACCGGAATATCAACAACCTGTCGATAGAAAAACTTATAAAGAAGTAATTAAACTTTTCGAAGAAAATTTAAAAATACTACATCCTTTTATGCCTTTTCTATCTGAAGAAATTTGGCAAATTATAGAAAAGCGATCTCCGGAAGAGGCTTTAATTGTTTCCTCCTGGCCGGCGATGGAAAAATATGATGAAGAGTTGCTGAAGGATTTTGAATTGATCAAGGAAGTTATTAGTAACATCCGAAATATTAGGAAGACAAAAAATATTTCATTCAGAAATAAAATTGATTTAAAAGTCATAGAACAGGAAAATGCTGCTGTTGCTTTTGAAGAGATTATTTTGAAACTGGGAAATATTAATGAGATAATCAGAGTAGAAAACTCTCCATCCAATGCACTTTCTTTTAGAATAAAATCAAACGAATATTTTATTCCATTGGCTGAACATATTGATGTGGAGGAAGAAATTGAAAAACTTAAGAAAGAATTAGAATATAATCAGGGTTTTTTAAAATCTGTGGAAAGAAAATTAAACAATTCCAGATTTGTTGACAATGCACCTGAACAAGTAGTAGCTTTAGAACGTAAAAAACAATCTGATGCGCTTGCTAAAATCGAAGCGATCAAAGAACAATTAAGCAATTTAAAATAATTAAAATGAAAAAATCTTTAGTAATTCTGTTTTGCCTGATGGCGATGATTTCTTGTAAACAGGGACCTTCAGAATCACAATTAAAATATGATCAAACCATGAAAACAGTGATGGATGATCATGATGAATTGATGAAAGACATGTCAAAAGTCAGCAATTTGCTTCAAAGAGTGGAAGCGAAAATGCAGGATGCTTCCAATAAAAACCCTTATCAAAAATCTATTGAACAATTAAAATATGCCAATGAAGCCATGTTTGCATGGATGCATGATTTTAATGAGGTTTTTCCGGATTTACATGAAGAAAAAGACAAGACATTTTCTGATGAAGAATATGAAAAACGTCTGGAAGAGTTAAGAAAACAAGAGATAAAGTTAGAAGAACTAAAAAGAGACTTTGAAGAAAGCATTTCTAATGCTCAAGATATTTTGAATTAACAACCTTAATATAAAACTGATAAATTATGAGAAACTACACGCTTGGAAATTTGGGGCTTTTAGTATTTCGATTAGGAATTTCATTTATGATGTTTACTTTTCATGGACTTCCTAAAGTTCAGCTTCTCTTAAGCGGAGAAGAATTAAGATTTGCGGATCCCATCGGGATTGGAGCTGTTCCTTCCTTAATTTTAGCTGCTATAGCAGAATTTTTATGTTCAATTTTAGTAGCCTTTGGAATTTGGACAAGATGGGCTTCTTTAATTTTGCTAATCACTATGATTGTTGCTGTTTTTGGATTTCATGCCAGTGATCCTTTTAGTCAAAAGGAACTTCCGACTTTGTTTATGTTCGGATATTTGATGCTGACTTTAACAGGAGGGGGAAGATTTTCTTTAGGATCCTTTTTAGGGAGAGGGTTTCAGTAAGAAATAACCACTGAATTGATGAAATTTAAATTTAAAAGAAAAGAATTTGTTCAGTGAATTCTTTTTATAAATTCTCTATCATAAAAAAAGCTAAACATATCTTAATTTAATTCCGAAATATTGTTTAAATTCACCTCTCTAAAAAACTAAAACAAAGGGTTATGAGAAAAAATTTACTATTATTATTTTGTACGCTCTTGATCATTACTTCGGCGGGTTTCTTCATAAGTTCGGAAATAAAAGGGAATACCACAGCTTTTGTTGAAAATGCTTTTCCCATGAAAAATGCAGATTCTCCTTCTTTTGCTGCTGAGATTGATGGTGTCGCTAAACTTGAGAGAGAAGAGGATTTAGATCGGATGGAATGGGTTCGCAGCCTGGAAGTTGCTCAGTGTCAAAATCCTACCGCCAGTTTTGATGTGGTTTCTAACTGTCAGTACGGAGAGCAATTTTTGATTGAAACAACGGTAACCGGATTAGGCGGAGCAGATGCTGTGATAGTTTCTGATAATATGGGAAGTACACCACAAACTGTTACTTCCGCAGGAACAGTCGTTACCTTTGGACCTTATCCTAACGGAGTGAATGTTGTGGTTACTATTACCAATGCAGATGATGACTCCTGCAAGATACAGAGCGGGAACCTGACCCAAACTTTTTGTCCCACCGATTATATAACGGTTGATGATACTTATACGGTAGAAGATCTGGTTATTGATGTTTTAATCGACAACCCTTGTGCGCAGGTTTTTAATATTACCTCTTCCACAGGAACTAATTTCGCCGGAGACGGAACACCCGGAATCGGATATTTTTCCGGAGATAACACTACTTTTCCTATTTCTTCTGGAATAATCTTAAGTTCAGGAGATGTTAATGATGCTCCCGGTCCAACTTTAGATACCCATGGAGGTGGAACAAGCTGGCCAGGGGATTCGGATTTAGATGCGTTGGCATCGTCTCAAGGAAGTAATAACGGAACCAATAATGCAAGTATAATTGAATTTGATTTCATTCCTTATACCGATCATATCAGTTTTGATTATTTAATGGCATCTGCAGAGTACGGAACTTTCCAATGTACTTTTGCAGATATTTTTGGATTTTTCCTAACAGATGAAAATGGAAATACTCAAAATATTGCGGTCGTTCCTAATACCAATACTCCGGTGGCTGTTACTACTATTCGCGACAATGCCTATAACTCAAGCTGTTCATCAGTAAATCCTGAATATTTTGATAAGTATTACGGAACCAATGGTTTACCGGCAAATGCTAATCCGGTAACTTACAGAGGTTATACGGTTAAGCTTACTGCTGAAGCAGATGTTATTCCTGGTCAGACTTATCATATTAAATTAGCTGTAGCTGATTATTCTGATACAAGTTGGGATACTGCAGTATTTTTACAGGCCGGAAGTTTTGAAATAGGAACCATTGATTTAGGACCTGATTTAACAGTGGAAAATCAAAATGCACCCTGTGAGCAAAGCAGTGCTATTCTGGATTCAGGAATAGAGGCAAGTGATCATGCTGAAATTAGCTGGTATAAAGACAATGAACTAATTGAAGGAGAAACTGAAGGTACAATCGAAATAGATGAGGACGGAACCTATACCGTAATTGTTATTTATGGTGGATCTTGTGTAGTCTCAGATGAAATTGTTGTTGAATTTGCACCTGTGCCGGAATTTGAATTTGATGAACAAGAAGAAAGTCTTTGTGGTTATGATTCTATCATTTTAGATGGAACTCCTATGAATATTGATGAATTTCCTGATATGGATGTGTTTTATAGCTGGTATTTTGAAGGAAACGAAATTCAGGGAGAAACCAATTCTGAATTAGAAGTTTCGGAGCCGGGCAATTATGTAGTGGAGGTTACCACTAATTTGGGATGTGAAGGATCTCATACTTTTATAGTTTCGGATGCAGGATTCCAGGTAGATTTAGGGGAGGATCTGGTTTTCTGTGATCAGGAAAATTATGAACTTACAGCAGCAGTCGAAGGTGATATTTCAGGTGCTACTTTCGAATGGGAAGGCCCCGGTCTGGAAGGAGAAACAGGGCAGAGTGTGATAGTAAGCCAAAGTGGAAGTTATACAGTGAATGTAACTGCAGAGGGATGTACCGGAAGCGCAACCGTAAATCTTCAGTTTGACCAGTCGCCTCAGTTCGATTTAGGATCTGATATTTTTACCGGCGATTTGGAGGGAGTTGTTTTGGATGCAAGTCCTTCCAATATGGATCCTGATCAAGCTCATTTTGAATGGGATTTTAATGGAGAACCTATTCCGGAAAATGGACCTGTTGTTTATCCTATGGATTATGGATTTGGAGTGTATACGGTGAAAGTGTATGGTGATAATCCTGATTGTTTTTCAATCCAATCTATTGAAGTAGAGGAAGTGCAAATTACTTGTGGAGTTAATCTTACTGCCAATGTTGATATAACTAATGAAATAAATTTCTGTGATGGAGATCAGCCCGCTCCTTATGAAATTGTGTTTACTGCCAATTATGAAACTGAAAATGCTACTGAAGATGTTCAGTTTGTTTGGTATCTGAACGGACAGGTTATTTCAGGGGAAGAAGGCGAAAACTATACCTTAGTATATGAAGAAGAAGGAGATTATAATGATGAAGTTGCCGTTGAAATAACAGTACAAGGATGTACAGATTCAGATAGTTTAACAACCCAAATCTTAGTAACACCTTTTGAAACTCCATGTACTATTACTGAAGGAATTTCTCCCGGAAATAATGATGGATATAATGATTATTTAGATTTATCATTCTTAAATAATAGATCTGGTATAGAAAAACTAATTGTTTATAACCGATATGGAAATAAAGTTTATGAAAAAAACAATTATTCCAATGAATGGTATGGACAAGATAAAAGCGGAGATGAACTTCCTTCCTCTACTTATTATTATGTAATTAAGTTGAAGAATGAAGATCCTGTTTTTGGACGTGTAGTGAGAGGATGGATTTATGTGAATCAGAGAGTAAATTAAATATCTTTTTAATGTTTTAAAAATCCTCTCCTAAGCGAGAGGATTTTTTATGGATAAGAAAGGAAGTATGGAGAAAATATTGGCTATTGTCGGGTCAACCAACCCAAATTCAGTAAATAAAAAACTGGTTAATTATATAACCGGATTTTTTGAAGATTCAGACGTGAAACTGCAAGACTGGACACATTTTGATGTGCCGGTTTACACTTATGAATTGGAGAAGGAAAGAGGCTTTCCGGTAGATATAAGAATTTTTAAAAATACTTTAGATCAATATGAAGCTCTTATCTTGGCAGTTACAGAACATAATATGAGCATTCCCGGATTTCTTAAAAATATCTTTGATTGGCTTTCACAAATGGATTCAAAATTTCTAAATGGAAAAAAAGTATTGTTAATGAGTACTTCAGAAGATGAAAAAGGTTCCATTCATGCACTTGAATATATGAAAAAGTTGCTGCCTTCTTTTGGTGCTGAAGTAATTGAAAGTTTTAGCCTTCCTTATTTTTCAAAAAATTACGATGAGCAAGAAAACACACTTAAAGACCAGATTCTTTTGTTGGGGTTAAAAGAAGTGCTTACTCATTTTGAACAAAGGATAAAATTATCCTAAATTGAATAGGCCAATTTTCTTTCATTATCTGATTGATTTTGGTTTTTTCTGTAAATTATGTTTATATTTATAGACAAAATTGAAAAATTTTGAAATCTGTAAAAGTAGAGAAGTCTTCAATTTAAAATTTAAATAAAATTGTTGCTTTGGAAAAACTATTATAGATTTGCAATAATGAATAGCGTAGGAGCAGATGATTAATTTGATTGATAAATTAAGCTCAGTTGAAGAAAAAGTAGAAAATCTTTTAAATAAAAAAAATCAATTAGAAGAGGAAAATATTAATTTAAAAGATAAGCTTCAGCAACAATTAAATTCCATAAGGAACTTAGAAAAAACATTAGAAGAGCTTCAAAAAGAGAATCAGAATCTAAGAGCTGCAAATGCGTTATTAGGCAGTAAAGAATTTAAACGCGAAACAAAATTTAAGATAAATAGTTTGATTAGGGAAATCGATCACTGCATCAGTCAACTATCAGAATAAAAGATGACCAAAAGTTTAAGAATAAGAATAAGTGTGGCAGATCGTGTTTATCCTATGACCATAAAACCGGATCAAGAAGAAGGATTGCGTAAAGCAGCCAAGAAAATTGAAACGATTATAAAACAATTGGAAAAAAATTATGCGGTACGGGACAAGCAAGATGTATTAGCTATGTGTGCTTTACAGTTTGCAGCACAAGCCGAACAGCATGTTATCAGCGATCGGGAGCAAATAAAAAAAGCAGAAGATAAATTGGATCAATTAGATAGGCTTCTACAGAAAAATTTGTGACAGATCGATAAGTTCTTTTAAAATATAATATTAATTACTGCCTGTATTAGTAGTCATTTTTGAGAAACTCAACACTATAACTTTTGAGAAAGGTGAGTCTGAGTTGTAAAAGCAAGCCGTTCCCGCTTTGGCGGTGTTAGACGGATCCTTGATCAGCCGGTTAGCCTTAAACCTATAGATCTCGGAGTTTTATATGAAAAGCTACTGATACAGGCTTTTTTATTTGTAAAATGGAAACAGCACTCATATCAATAATTACCGGAATAATTGGAATAGCTTTAGGCTTTTTTATTGCGAAATATTTGGCCAAAAAGAAAGCTTCTTCAATTATAGAAAATGCAAATTTAAAGGCAAAAACTATCGTAAAAGATGGGGAGGTTGAAGCAGAGAAAATTAAAAATCAAAAAATGCTTCAGGCAAAAGAAAGATTTATCGAATTAAAGTCTGAACATGAGAAAGTAATCGAAAATCGAAACAGAAAAGTTGAAAGGGCAGAAAATAGAATAAAACAAAGAGAATCAAGACTGTCCAAAGAACTTTCAAAAACCGGAAAATTAAATAAAAGTCTTGAAAATAAAGAGAAGAATCTTAATGAGAGACTGAAATTTATAGAAATCAGACAGGAGGAAATTGAAAAAATTTATGATCAAAAAGTAAAACAGCTTGAAGTTATCAGTGGTTTAAATGCTGAAGAAGCTAAAGCTCAACTCGTAGAGACTTTAAAGAGCTCTGCTCATACAGAGGCTATGGCCATGATTCAAAATACCATAGAAGAAGCTAAGCTCAGTGCCAGGCAGGAGGCAAAAAGAATTATTATCAACACCATTCAAAGGGTAGGGGCAGAAGAGTCAATTGATAATTGTGTCTCGGTATTTAATTTGGAAAGTGATGATGTAAAAGGAAGGATTATTGGAAGAGAAGGACGTAATATTCGAACTTTAGAAGCTGCTACTGGAGTAGAGATTATTGTGGATGATACACCTGAGGCAGTTATTCTTTCTTGTTTTGATTCTGTTAGAAGAGAAGTTGCCCGACTTTCTTTGCATAAACTTGTTACAGATGGTCGTATCCATCCTGCCCGAATCGAAGATATTGTAGAAAGAACAAGAAAACAGATAGAAGATGAAGTGGTTGAAATCGGAAAGAGAACCGTTATTGATCTGGGAATTCACGGTTTGCATCCTGAGCTCATCAGAATTGTCGGAAGAATGAAATATCGTTCTTCTTACGGACAAAATCTTCTTCAACACTCAAGAGAAGTGGCTAAACTTTCAGGAATTATGGCTGCCGAATTAGGATTGAATGCAAAATTGGCAAAACGAGCAGGTTTGTTACACGATATAGGAAAAGTGCCTGATACGGAAAGCGAAACTCCCCACGCAATTTTAGGAATGCAGTGGGCAGAAAGATACGGTGAAAAAGCTGAGGTATGCAATGCTATTGGAGCCCATCATGACGAAATTGAAATGACTTCTCTGATTTCACCAATTGTTCAGGTTTGTGATGCTATTAGTGGTGCAAGACCCGGAGCAAGAAGACAAATTATGGAAACTTATGTGCAAAGGCTTAAAGACCTGGAGAATGTTGCTTTTGGTTTTGAAGGGGTCAATAAAGCTTATGCCATTCAGGCCGGGAGAGAACTCAGAGTGATTGTAGATAGTACCAGCGTGAGCGATGAACAGGCTTCTAAACTTTCTTTTGATATTTCTCATAAGATTGAAAGTGAAATGACTTATCCGGGACAAGTGAAAGTTACTGTTATCAGAGAACACAGAGCAGTGCAGATTGCAAGATAAATCGGTAATCCCCATAATCCACAAAGTCTCAAATGGCTTTAAAGATGTCTGCTTCTTCTAAATGGTAGAAATATAGATGAAAACTATATGTCTTTTTCTATAAGATAAAGCATGTTAAATAATTTATTTAATCTGGGGGTGTTCCTGTAAAATAAAAGGACAGCATCAAAAAAATATTCTTCTAAAATCTCCTATGGTTTATTGATTTTTATTTTTGTTGTCTTTTATGCTCCTTTAATTCCTGATTTGATAAAGAATGGTTTGACCACAGAGGTTTTAGCTGTTATGGGATTTCTTTTTCTTTTGTTCGTTTTAATATTATATCTTTTTTTTGGAACCCATTATTCGATAGACGATAAAAACCTTAAAATTTAATGTGGGATGTTTTCTTATAAACAAATAGAAATCAGTCAAATAAAAGAAGTATCAAAAACTAATAGTTTGATATCTTCTCCAGCTCCTTCATTCGAATCGAATTGAAATTAAGTATGAAAAATTTAATGAGATTATAATTTCGCCAAAAAATAAACATAGCTTTATAAAAGATTTGATGAAAATCAATCCTGAAATTAAAAACAAGCTGAATAAATAATTATACAGTTTAATTTGGCAAAATTAGAATTTGAAAATGAAAAATATTTCAGTTGGTTTTTTATTGATATTTTTGTTTAAATAAAAATTTATTCCTGTAGTAGTGGATGTCTATGCTGATTATGCCGTAGCAAATTTTTTTGCAGAAGGTAATTAAAAGAACAATTTTTAAAAAAAAGTAGAATAATGGAATTAAATGTGATTTTTGAAAACGACTGTTTTAAAGTTTTCCGTTTAAAAGAAGAATTAATAGGTGAAATTAAAATTAATGATAAAGCGAATTTTGAAAAAAGCGAAATCACTGTTGGTGATAAAAATTATCAAATGATCAGGGATAAATGGAAAGCTACCCTCTTTGAAAACGAAAACCCGATTTATCACTTAAAAACCAATTCATTTTCCGGAAACACCAAAATTAAAGAACTCAATAAGAAAATTGAAGGAGTTTGGGGTTTGAAGTGGGCCACTCAATTAACCGATGAAAAAGGAAATTCTTTATTAAAAATTCGCAACGACAAACAATTTATTGATAACGGTAAATGTATAATCCAAATAGAAGATGAAAATATAAATCCTCTGGAGATTCTTATTTCTCTTTATGTTCATTTGTTCAGTTCTTCTCTCAAACTAAAAAATGTTATGATGGGCGGGGTTTTATAGTCTGATGATTTTGATGAAATGAATAAACTTTAAAATTATCCTGTCGGTTTATAGGACTATCATGATACGAGAACATATTCCCTTATTAAAACCAAAGATTTTTAGAGAAACTTATATTGGGAATTCAAAAGATTCTCTTTTAAACAGTGGGAAAATCGATGATTTTTTTATCCATTCCTTTCAAAAAGATGTGGTGGAATTAAAACTGCCATTGCCATTACATAAAAAAACTGTGAACGATTTTGTTTTTATTCTGAATGGAGAAATGACCAAATCCATCGGATTGCAGACTTTTCACCTAAAGAAAAATCAACTTTTGTTTACGCCAACCAATACAATTACTGCTACTGAAGCTGCTTCTCACGATCTGGAAGGTTTTTACTGTCATTTTTCAAATGATTTTTTGGGTGCCAGTCCATTTCTAAAATTATGGCAAACGCGATCAGTTTCTCAGAATTTAATAGATTTATCCGAAGCCGGGGTAGAGGTTTTAAAAACATTGCTTGAAAGAATTTTATTGCTTTTTCGAAATGCTTTCCAAAAAGAATCGAATTATCAATTAATCCAGCATTACCTGGCTACTTTTATTGCAGAAATTTCTGTGATTTCCAAAGAAAACATTCCCACAGCGAAAGAGCATCCGATCTTATCCAAATTCAATTCATTGATTACCACTCATTTTAAAGAATCCAGAAAAATCAAGTTTTATGCAGATTTGATTCACGTTTCACCCAATCATCTCAATAAAGTAATCCGGACTGAAACCGGAAAGTCTGCTTCTGAATTGATCAATCAGATCTGCATGCTTGAAGCCAAAGTTTTATTGGGTCAAACCTCTTTGAATATTAATGAAATTGCAGCGGAATTAGGATTTGAAGACGACTCTTATTTCAGCAGATTTTTTAAAAAACATGCCGGAGTTTCTCCTTCTGATTACCGAAAAATGATTGATTTGTCCTGAAATCGGAATTATTCAGCAGGGTTTCTTTCTTTACTTTTACAGTAGTTTTGCTCCTAAAAAAATAATGGAAAATTTTAGATACTCGAGATCTGTAATTATAGTAATGGGATTTCTCACCATATTCTTCTTCTCCTGTGATTCCCAGACCAAAGAAAAGCAGGAAAATTTAAAAACTGTGGCTGAAGCTGAATTAGCACAACAAGACACAATTAAAATTACCCTTCGGTCCAACGACAAAATGCAATTTGACAAAGATGAAATTGTGGTCTTTAAACATCAGACCATCATTTTAGAATTGATTCACACCGGCAGCATGCCTAAATCGGCTATGGGTCACAATTTTGTATTACTGAATAATACCATTTCAATTTCCGATTACAGCAAAAAAGCTTTAAAGAAAAAGGAAGATGATTATGTGATTGAGGATCCGGAAATTACACTGGCTCACACAAAGATGCTGGGCGGGGGCGAATCTGATGAAATTACTTTCAAAGCACCGCCGGAAGGAACCTATGATTTTATCTGTTCCTTTCCCGGACATTACGCCAATATGAAAGGGAAATTTATTGTCAAATAATTAAACTGTTTTCTATGTTCAATTTTATAAAAGAATCACACAACCTGATCGGGATGATCATTTTATTCCTCTTGTTGCTTATCATCATTGGAATTCTCATTTCTTTTATTCGTAAAAAAACCTTTGGGAAATCCTCCCGGTTATTTTCATTAATCGGTTTGATTTTGGTTCATCTGCAAATTCTTATTGGAGTTATTCTCTATTTTCTTTCTCCTTTGGGACTGGAAAATTTTTCCGGTGAATCTATGAGTCACAACATTTCCCGTTTTTATATTGTAGAACATCCGATTGGAATGATCGCAGCAGCTGTATTAATAACAATCGGATATAAAAGATCAAAAAACACGGATCGAACAGATGCAAAACGACATCAGCAAATTCTTATTTTTTACGGAATCGGGTTCGCTATTATAGGATATTTGATTCCTTGGTTTTTGTGGAATTGATTTGCTTCTCTTTCTGTATTTAATCTTATAAATAATAAAAATTTAAAAAAGGCTCTTAGTTTTCTGACTTAGGGCCTTTTTAAATTAAAACATCAAATTAATGGGGCTAAAGCCCTTTTTTAATTGACTTTTTGGTCCCTTGGCTAAAGCCAACGGCAATGAGTTTTATTCTGCCTGCTGTTCAGAGTTTTTTAAATTTGAAGTTTCTTGGAGTTGTTTCATCTAAATGAGGCTAAAGCCAACGGCAATGAGTTTTTTTCCTGCAGTTCAAATTTTTAAAACTTGGTTTTTTATAATCTGAAGCTAAAGCTATTAGTAATGATCTTTTCTTTATATAATAGCTATTTTATTGCCGTCAGCTTTAGCTGACGGACTAAAGGATTTTTGCATTGTTTGGCTTTAGCCGCATTCAGCGCCATTCTGAAGGTTTCCTTAATCATTCTTGTTATCAGGTAAAAGATAGTTTCTTTTAGAGAACTATTTCATTACTGTCATTTTAATAGACAAGATTTGTGAAATATCCGACTTAGCTATATCGAACAGTTAAAAAACATATTCATAAAACAAAATAAATAATTATCTTACAGTTTTAAAATTTTTATTTTATGAGTTGGGTTAGAGTTTGGGTTCACCTGGTATTCAGCACTAAAAATCGATATCCTTTTTTAAAAAACTCAAGAATTAGAAATGAAGTTTATAATCATATATTGGAGAATGCCAAAAAGAAAGATATATTTCTTGAGGCAGTTGGAGGTTATAAAGAGCATATTCATTGTTTGGTTTCATTAAATAGAGAAATGAGCATCAGTAAAACGGCACAATTAATTAAAGGAGAATCTTCTTATTGGATTAATAAGGAAAAATTAATCTCTGAGCATTTTAACTGGCAAGATGATTATTGGGCCGTTGGAGTTAGTGAAAGTCATGTTAAAAGAGTAAAGAGCTATATTGCCAATCAAGAACAGCATCATAAACTAAAAACATTCTCAGAGGAAGTTAATGAGTTTATGAATAAGTATGGTTGGAAAATAATGGAAGATTAATGGGGCTAAAGCCCTTTTTTGTGTAGCTTTTTGGTCCGTTGGCTAAAGCCAACGGTAATGATTTTTTTTCCTGCAGTTCAAAGTTTTAAAACCTGATTTATTATTATTATTATTATTATTAATTTGAAGCTAAATCTATTAGCAATTTTCTCTTTATATAAGAGTTGTTTTATTGCCGTCAGCTTTAGCTGACGGAATCAGGGATTCGGCACTGTTTGGCTTTAGCCACATTTTTCAGAGTTATTGGATTTTTTAATTACAATTGTAAATGGGGCTAAAGTTTTTTTTTATTATGGCTTTTTGGTCCGTTAGCTAAAGCCAACGGTAATGTGTTTTATTCTGCTTGCTGTTCAGAGCTTTTTAAATTTGAAGTTAATTGGAGTTGTTATTGTTTCACTTATATTAGGCTAAAGCCAACAGTAATGAGTTTTATTCTGCTTGCAGTTCAAAGTTTTAAAACTTGATTTTTTGTTATTATTAATCTGAAGCTACATTTATTAGCAATAATTTTTTCTTTTAAGAACTGTTTTATTGCCGGAATCAGGGATTCGGCATTGTTTGGCTTTAGCCACATTTTTCAGAGTTATTGGATTTTTTAATTACAATTGTAAATGGGGCTAAAGTCTTTTTTTTAGTATGGCTTTTTGGTCCGTTGGCTAAAGCCAACTGCAATGAGTTTTATTCTGCCTACTGTTCAGAATTTTTTAAACTTAAAGTTTCTTGGAGTTGTTATTGTTTCACTTCTATTAGGCTAAAGCCAACAGTAATGAGTTTTATTCTGCTTGCAGTTCAAAGTTTTAAAACTTGATTTTTTATTATTATTAATCTGAAGCTACATTTATTAGCAATAATTTTTTCTTTTAAGAACTGTTTTATTGTCGTCAGCTTTAGCTGACGGATTCCTAGATTTTGCAATGTTTGGCTTTAGCCGCATTCTGCAGAGTTATTGGATTTCTTCAATTACAATTAAAAATGGGGCTAAAGCCCTTTTTTTAGTATGGCTTTTTGGTCGGCAATGCGATTTTTTCTGCTTGTTGTTCAGAGTTTAAAAACTCCACATCTTTCCTTTAAATATCCACACGCAACTCCGCTCCGGGGCCAATCGGGATGTCAAATAAAATCCAGACTACCAACAGAAGAGACCAGCCAATAAAGAAAACCACTGAATAAGGCAACATAGAGGACACAATGGTGCCAATACCTGCATTTTTATCATAGCGCTGCATAAAAGCAACGATTAAAGCAAAATAAGACATCATAGGAGAGATGATATTAGTCACACTGTCACCTACTCGATAAGCCACTTGTACCAGCTCGGGCGAATATCCTAAAAGCATAAACATAGGGATAAAGATAGGCGCCATAATGGCCCATTTGGCGGAGGCACTTCCCATGACCAGATTGATAACTGCAGAAAGCATTACAAAACTGAGCATGAGCGGAATCGCCCCAAGTCCTGAACTTTTCAGGGTTTCAGCTCCGCTTACAGCAAAAATCATCCCAAGATTGGTCTGATTGAAATAAGCGACAAACTGAGCGGCAAAAAAGACCAGCACAATATAAGTGCCCAGGGTTTCCATAGCATCTGACATTCCTTTCATGACATCAGCATCATTCTTTATAGTTTTGGCTCCAACTCCATAGGCAATTCCGGCTACTGCAGCGCCCAAAAAGATAAAAGCCACAATCCCGGACATAAAAGGGGATCGCAGGATTCCCCCATCAGGCCCGCGCAGATATCCATCTACAGGAATCAGGCCTATGACGATAAAAATTGTAAATAATATAGAAGCCACCAGGGCATATCGCAAACCTTTTTTCTCAGCGGAAGTTAACTGTTCGATGGCCATGGGTTCTTCATCACCCTGATAAAGACCCAGACGCGGAATGACGATTTTTTCAGTTACCCATGTACCCAGAGCAGCGATGACGAAGGTAGAAACAAACATAAAGTAATAATTGCTTGCAGGGTTGACTACATAGTCAGGAACCAGGATCTGCGCTGCTTCCTGAGAGAGTCCGGCAAGAAGCGGATCTATGGTGCCCAGCAGCAGGTTGGCGCTATAACCTCCCGATACCCCTGCAAAAGCCGCTGCAAGTCCTGCGATGGGATGTCTGCCGGCTGCCTGGAAAATCACCGCGGCCAGGGGGACCAGTAAGACATAACCTACTTCGCTGGCTGTATTGGATAAAATCCCCGCAAAAACGATAACAAAAGTTAGAAGCCGTTGTGGGGTGGCCAGGACAATTCTTCTTAAAATCGTGCCTATAAGTCCGGAGCCTTCAGCAATTCCTATTCCCAGCAAAGAAACCAATACTGTTCCCAGGGGAGCAAAGTCGGTAAAGTTTTTCACCATTTTGCTAAGAATAAAATCCAGACCCTCTTTTGAAACCAAATTCATCGGTCTTATGGTTTCCCCGGTGCCCGGATGAATCACGCTGATGTCAAACAAACTCGCAATCCACGAAGCGATGACAACCAGTAAGGCAAACCCGGCAAAAAGGGTTGCCGGATGCGGTAAAAGATTACCAATGCGTTCAACTGCTCCTAAAAAACGATCTACCAAACTCCTTTTCCGGGCTTTTTTCATCTTATATATTGTTAAATCTTCAAAAGCAGCGAATCTCTGAAAATTTTTTCAAATCTCAAAACGAGTATTTAATGTTAGAAAATTCTATATTCGTTGAGAATTTGTTCACGTTTTCAGTTCTATTAAAGGATGTGTTACAGATATTGGCTATCATTAATGATAAACACAAAATTAGTAATGAAATAGATTCTCTTCACCAGATGATCCCCATAGAATTATCTCTTTTAAAGAAGGGTGAGAACCACATACAATTAGGGTATATTTCAAAAGAAAAAGATTTCATAGACAGCCTCAATTATTTTTATAGTACGCATATTTATTATGAAAAATAAAATTTTTTAAACATAAGATGAAACCTGTCAATCATCTTTTTTCAAAATAAATTGAATTGCCTGTAAATTAGGAATATTTTAAAAATTGAAATAACTCCTTCACTTTCAATTTCTTTCAAGGTTTTCTTGGTTTAACGAATTGCTAACACAAAAACTTGGTGTGTTTTTTGATATTCCCTTCCTGAAAAATTTATGTTTCTTTCTATGACTGTATTATCCAGATTTTCTTTTAAAAGTTTTTTATGTATTGTTCTTTTTTTATTTGTTCAATTAAGTTTTTCTCAGCAATATGAAATTTCAGGAGAGGTCACCGACAACTCGGATCTTTCTTTGGAGTTAGCCACTGTTTATATTGAATCTGTGAAAGACAGTACAGTTTTAGATTATACCATTACTCAAGAGGATGGTAAATTTCATCTGAAAGGAAGAACCAATGAAGAGCAAATCAATTTTTTTATTTCTTATACCGGATTGGAAAATTTTCAAAAGCGGATTGATTTAACAGAAGAATCGACAATTGATCTGGGAAAAGTGGTTTTAGAACCCATGGAAAATGTTTTGGGAGAGATTGTCATTCAGGGTTCTGCGCCGCCTGTTCGACTTAAAAAAGATACACTGGAGTTTAATGTAAGTTCTTTTAAAACTAAAGAAAATGCCAATCTTGAAGATCTGCTCAAGAAACTGCCGGGGGTGACTGTTGATAATGATGGAACTATAAAAGTAAATGGAAAAGATGTTACCAGGATAAAAGTAAACGGAAAAGATTTTTTTGGTGATGATCCTCTAATTGCTACTAAAAACTTACCTAAAGATTTATTGGAGAAAATTCAAGTTGTGGATACCAAATCCAAATCGGATGAATTTACAGGTAAAGAAAGTGAATCGGATGATAAGACCATTAATGTGATTATAAAAGAAGAGAATAATAAAGGACTTTTTTCACGGTTAACAGCAGGAGGAGGAACAGATCACCGATATTCTTTAAATGGAATTGGAAATTATTTTAAGAACGATTTGAGATTAAGTGTTTTAGGAAGTGCCAATAATATCAACTCTATAGGTTTTTCTTTTGATGAAATTTATGATGCGATGGGTAGAAATGCATTTTCTATAGTGAACAGCAGAGGGAGTGGAGGAATTACTAAATCTTCTTCCGGAGGTTTTGATTTTGTGGATAGCTGGAATGATAATTTAGATTTTTCTGCCAATTATTTTTATAATCGTGCCAGTACCGATACAGAAAGTAAAGTAAGCAGAGAAAACCTTTTGCCGGATCGGAATTTCTTTAACTATTCAGAATCTTCAGGAAAAAATGTCAATAATAATCACCGCGGGAATTTCGATTTAGATTTCCGTCCGGATACGCTGACTCGAATTTATGTGCGTCCGAATATTACGGTCAATGACGGATATTCTGAAAATAATTCCTTAACAGAATCAAGAGATGCTGACGGATTATTGATGAACCAATCAGAAGCAGAGAATTTTAGCAATAATAATAGTATCGACTTTTCAAACCGACTGGATGTAACCAGAAGATTTGGAGAAAATGGAGGATATCTTCAACTCTTACTCAACAACAGAAATAATGCTCAGGATAATAAGCGTCATAATTATACTTCTAAAAATATTTATGATGATCAAGAAATGATTTCTTCTCAAGAAATTCAGGATCAATTTATTAAAGAAGATCGTAAAAATGACGAATACAGTGCTACGGCAAGAGTGAGAATTCCTTTAAATAAAGAGTGGAAGATTGATGCAGGTTATGGTTTTACCAATTCGCGTGAAGATAATAAACGACTTTTATATGAAGTGGATGAAAATTCTGCTGCTTATGATCTTTTGAATGAAGAATTGAGCAGTGATTTTAATTCACGCAGAAATCAACATAAACCTTATGCAGGAGTTGTTTTTCAAAATGAAAAATTGATGGCAAGTTTAAGCGGCGGATTGGAAAGTACTACTCTTAAAAATCACGAAACTTTTAGCGATACCCGATTTGAAAATACTTTTAATAATTTATTTGCCAGGTTTTTTATGAGATATAGAATTGACAGAATGAAATCCTTGAGTTTTTTTTATACCAACAGTCAGTCTATTCCTTCCGTCACACAACTTCAACCTGTTGAAAACACAACCAATCCTTTAAATGTTATTATTGGAAATCCGGATTTAAAACCTTCTTTAACCAATCGTTTTTCTGCCAATTATTATAATTATAATTATCAGAATCACACAGGTATGTTCGTTTATTTCGGCGGACAATACAATATGAATGAAGTGGTAGCCAGTACGACAACAGATGAGAATTTAGTTCGAAGAACGACTTATACGAATGTAGATGGCCGCTATAATTTAAATCTGAGAACAAACTTTTATAAAGAATTCAAATTTAAAGACAGAAGCAGTTTGAAACCTGAGATAGGAGGAGGTCTGGGATTGAGTAAAGACATAGGTTTTTCTAATGAAGAAAAATATCATGCCAATAATTTTACGGCCAGTCCGAGAGTAGGATTTGTTTTTGATATTCCGGAAATCATTAATATTTCTCCTTCTTATACGCTTAATTATTATCGTACGGATTATAGTTTGGGAAATCGAAAAAACCAAAGTCATACCGATCATGATCTTGGAGTTGAAATAATTTCTTACTGGCCAAAGAACTTCATTTTTGGAAATGATATCACTTATACTCATGTAGGTCAGACAGCTCCGGGTTTTGACAATGATTTTGTACGTTGGAATATGAGTTTGGGATATGAATTTTGGGATGGAGACGGAACGGTGAAAGTTACTGTTTTTGATTTGCTCAATCAGAATGTTTCTACACGAAGAGTGACGGGAGAAGATTATATTCAGGATACTCAGCAATTGGTTTTAAAAAGATATGCCATGTTAAGTTTTACTTATAAGATGAGTAAGTTTGGCGGAAAAAAAGCCAGACAGCAGGGCGGAATGAGGCATTTCAGAAGAGGATAAGAAAATTTAAAGAAAAGCTATTCTCTTAGAGTTTTCTCGTTGAAAATTCTTAACTTTGCGTGCAATTAAAAGGTAATTGCAATGCGCTCAGAAAACGATAAAATTGTTGGCGAAGGATTGACTTATGATGATGTCTTACTCATTCCTGCCTATTCAGAAGTGCTTCCCCGTGAAGTATGTTTAAAATCAAAATTCACCAGAAATATTTCGATTAATGTTCCCATAGTTTCAGCGGCTATGGACACTGTGACTGAATGGGAAATGGCTGTAGCCATGGCTCGGGAAGGAGGAATAGGTGTTTTACATAAAAACATGAGTATTGATGAGCAGGCACTTCAGGTGAGAAGGGTAAAACGGGCAGAATCTGGCATGATTATAGATCCGTTAACCTTGCCTATTTCAGCTAATGTGCAGGATGCCAAAGATTTGATGCGAGAAAATAAAATTGGAGGAATTCCTATTGTTGATGAAAATCAAAAATTACTGGGAATTGTTACCAATAGAGATTTGCGTTTCGAAAAAAATAATAAAAGACCTATTACAGAAGTGATGACAGCTGAAAATCTGATCACTGCAGCTCAGGGAACTTCTTTGGAGGAAGCTGAAGTCATTCTTCAAAAACATAAAATTGAAAAATTGCCGGTAGTGGATGCTGATAATAAACTGACCGGATTAATCACTTTTAGAGATATTGCCAAACTCACCCAAAAGCCTATGGCCAATAAAGATGAATATGGCCGGTTAAGAGTGGCTGCAGCTATTGGTGTAACGGCAGATTCCTTAAAAAGAGCTGAAGCTTTAGTTGATGCTCATGTAGATGCCTTGGTTATAGATACAGCGCATGGACATACCAAAGGTGTGGTTGAAGCTTTAAAACAAATAAAAGAAAAATTCCCTCAAGTTGATGTTATTGTCGGAAACGTAGCCACCGCAGAAGCAGCAAGATATTTAGCCGATGCAGGAGCCGATGCTGTGAAAGTAGGAATTGGTCCAGGTTCTATTTGTACTACCCGTGTAATAGCAGGAGTTGGATATCCTCAATTTTCAGCAGTTTTAGAAGTTTGTAAAGAACTTGCAGATACGGATGTTCCGGTGATTGCAGATGGCGGAATTCGCTATACAGGAGATATTCCTAAAGCCCTGGCAGCAGGAGCAGCTACAGTAATGCTGGGTTCATTATTGGCTGGAACCAAAGAATCGCCCGGAGAAACCATTATCTATGAAGGAAGAAAATATAAAACCTACAGAGGAATGGGTTCTGTGGAAGCCATGCAGCAAGGATCAAAAGACCGCTATTTCCAGGATATGGAAGAGGAAATACAGAAATTAGTTCCTGAAGGAATTGTGGGGCGTTTGGCTTATAAAGGAGAATTAGTAGAAAGTATGCATCAATTTATTGGCGGATTGAGAGCCGGAATGGGATATTGTGGTGCAAAAGATGTGGAGACTTTACAAAAAACAGGAAAATTTGTCAGAATTACATCCTCAGGAATTAATGAAGGTCATCCGCATGATGTAACCATTACCAAAGAGGCGCCCAATTATTCGAGATAAATGGTTTTGATTACCTGAAAAAATATAAACCTGAAATTGAAATATTTCAGGTTTAAAATCTTTTTATTATCTCTACATTTAAAAACTTCAATTATTTTGGATATAATTTTAAAATATTTCCCTGATCTGACTGAAGATCAAAAAGATAAATTCGAGAAATTAGACCATCTTTATCAGGATTGGAATCTAAAAATCAATGTGGTTTCCAGAAAGGATATAGATGAATTATATCTTCGTCATGTGCTTCATTCTTTAGGAATAGCAAAAATTCAAGCCTTTTTGCCTCAATCAAAAATATTGGATGTGGGAACAGGAGGTGGATTTCCGGGTGTTCCTTTAGCAATTCTTTTTCCTGAAACAGAATTTCATCTTGTTGACAGTGTTGGAAAGAAAATCAAGGTTGTAGATGAAGTAGTAAAAGGTTTGGCTCTTGAAAATGTGAAAACCTACAATTGCCGTGTGGAAGATCTTAATAAAAAAGGGAAATATGATTTTATTATCAGCCGGGCTGTTGCAAAAATGGAAACTTTTGTGGGCTGGACTAAAGGTAAAATAGCAAAAGAAAGTAAACATGAACTTCGAAATGGCATTTTATATCTCAAAGGAGGAGATTTAACTGAAGAGTTGGCTCCATATAAAACCGCCAAAGTTTTCCCTTTATCCGATTATTTCGAAGAAGAATTTTTTGATACCAAAGCAGTCGTACATCTTCCCCAAAAATTTAGAGGGTAAAATCTTGTTTTTTTATCAGATATAAGCCGATTCACAGTATATGATGTTGAATCGGTTTTTACTTTTTGATTATTTTTAAAATTTTAGAATCCGAACCTGCTGATATTTTCATAAAATAAATACCTGACTGCAAATGAGAAACAGATAAGGAAAAATCAGAAGAGTGTGGATGTTTTTTTAAAACTTTCCTTCCTTTAAAGTCAAATAAAATAAATTTTTCTATGGGGATTTCTGTTTGTACATAAAGTTTATTTTCCACCGGATTGGGAAAGAAAACCAAATTATTAAAAACAGATTTTTCTAAAGTCATATCAGGATCTGTTTTTACTTCCACACAAAAATCGCCTTCTTTATTGCTGTTAGCAGCCACTCTAATAAAATAAGTTTCTTGCGGAATAAGATCAGGAATAAAAATATGAGAGCTAAAACCCGCACAAGCTATGGGTTCTCCTAAACTTTCGGGATATTCACAGTTTTCAGGAGCATTAAAAACAGTTATTTGTGCTGTTAAAGCCGGATCAAAAAAATCTGCTGCAATAGTTACTTCTCCATTTTGTGGAGCCTGAAAAGAGAACCAGACAGTTTTTCCCGGAAAATTAAAACAAGCAGGATCTTCATTTGGTTGTGAAAAAGCACCGCTATTTGAAAAAATAGCTGAAGAGCAATCATCATTTAAATTTAAAATAATGGCATCGCATAATAAATTATTTTCAGGAGGAGTAAGTTTAGTTTTAAAACTTTTAGGTCCTTCCCAGGCGCTTGTTTCAGCTTCCTCACAAATAGAACGAATAAAGATTTCATACCAGGTTTCAGCTTCTAAATCAGGAAGATGAGCAGTAGGTTCTTCAGTTATAAAAGAAGTTATGCTTTCAGAATCAGGGTTAAAACCTGAATATCCATAAACTATTTCCCATTGAGAAATGTTCTCCAAACTTTCCCAGGAAAAATCGACAGAGTGATGGGTAAGATTCTCATAATATAGATTGGTTGGAGCAGGGCAGGAGGGCCCAAAATCTATTTGAATATCATTTAAATATAAAACAGAAGCATTAAAATTTGAATAAGCATTAAATCCTGCAAAATAAATTCCATCAGCAGGAACGGTAAAAACCACAGTATGAGTTTCAGGTATTCCTCCGGTTATATGCGGATGATCGGCTATAATTTCCATAGAGGCTGAAGCAGCAGAAGGACCGATTCCTACCTTTAATTTTTCAAAAAAGTTGGGGTTGGTTGTGTTATTGGCTGTTTTATAAGAAAGTTGATAATAAGTATCGGCAGACAGAAAAATCGCATTCGTAAAAAACCATGCGTTGGCTGCATGTAAAACATCATAATGATATCTCAATGATTTTGAATTCATAATGGGGTTTGGTTCTGCGGAATCATCAAAAGTTTCCCAATTATTTCCAAATCCAGCATTTTCTGAAGTTGTACAATTGGGCAGATTGGGAATAATAGCCAATTCAAAATCTTCAAAATAAGGAAGATTTTCAATTACACATTCAGTAGTAAAGGTCGATACAAATGAAAATTCGCTTTCATCATCTATTTCACAAAAAGTCTTTATATAAACCTGATAAGTGGTTCCCGCTAATAAATTTTCCAAAGAAACAGAACTTTCACCTTCAGTCAAGATGGAATTGCCTTCAAGCTCAGGATTAAAACCATAAACCCCATAAACAATTTCATATTCACCGGCCTGATTAGGATCTGTCCAGTTTATATCAACAGAATGATCAGTGATATTTTCTGTAAACACATCAGTGGGTCGTAAACAAGAAGGTGCGGGTTTTATTTCTATTTCATCTACAAATAATGCTCCCTGATTGGCTTGTGAATAAGCGAAAAATCCGAAGTAATAAATTCCTTCATTTTCTACGGAAAAAATATGTTCAGAAGGAGAAACATAAGCCTGATTAATTTCAGTATAATCTACTATCTCAACAGTCATTTTATCGGATTGAGGTAAATTTCCATAGAAAACTTTCAGCTTTTCGTTGTGCTGACTGCTATTGTTTCCAAAGAGAAAACTGAGTTGATACTCTTTGTTGTTTTCCAGAAAAACTCCTCTTGTGAAAAACCATGCTCTTGCCGGATTATTTTCATCAGCCTGATATTTTAAAACTTTACCTGAAAATCCATAATCATTAATTTCTGAAGTTTGCCAGTTATTTCCGGCACTGCCATTGTCAATTTCACTACAATTGGGTAAATGAGGGGGAGAGGAAGATTCAAAATTTTCCAGATATATTTCATAAACCGGTTCGCATAGGGTTTTAAAACTAAAAATCTCCGAGAATTCACTTTCAGTATTTTCACACAAAGTTTTTATATAGAAATCATAAGAAGTATCTGCCATCAAATTTTCTAAAATGACGGAGGAATTGTTTTCTGCTAATATTTCATTTCCTTCATTTTCAGGATCAAATCCGGCAATATCATAGATGATTTTCCAATTAGAACCGGAAGCAGCTTCCCAGCTAATTTCAACAGAAGTTTCATCAATAGGATTACCAACAATATTGATCGGTTTTAAACATGCAGGTGCCTGATTAACAGAAATATCATCCAGATAAAGTTCGTTTTGAGAAGCATCAGAAGCGGCTTTAAAACCGAAATAATAAACTCCTTCGTTTTCTACCTGAAAAAGAATTCTTGCTGTTTTTGCCATTCCTGACTGAATCTGAAGATGTTCTTGAAGAATGTTCATAGCTTCAATCTGATTGGAAGTTCCTAATCCTACTATAAGTTTTTCTTCAGACAAAGGATCGTTGTTTCCAAATTTATAGGTCAGTTCGTAATCAATTCCCGGCTCTAATTTTATTCCACGAGTGAAGAACCAGGAATCTGCGGCATTTTCCGAAGCTGAGTATGTTAAAACATTAGAATTAAAACCATTATCGGAAATATATGCTGTATGCCAATTATTATCATTTTCATTATTTGCTATAGTTGTGCAGTTATGAATTTTAGGAGGAATATAATTTTCAAAATTTTCCATATAAGGCAGAGAAACAATAACTTCACAAAGAGCAGGATCAAAACTTCCAAAAGGAACAATTTCTTGATAAGGATTTTCTCCATTGCATAGACCTTTTCCTAAAAGCAGATCTATATCACCAAAAATCCATTGATTCACATCAAAAATACCATAGTTGGCAGATTCGCCGTTTTTTCTGTAATAGTAAGTTTTCTTGTGATACCAGGGTGAGTTTTGTGTAGGCTGAACACCTTCTTCTCCAAAACGATCGATTATTTCTCCAAACTGATTTTGAATTTGAAAAGCATCATCTCCATTATCATTTATGGAACCGGTCTGAATAACAACAGCATTATCAATATTAAATTCTGATTGCAGGATGTTTTCATCATTGGTGATATAGGCAAATTCATCTGATAAAACCCCTAAATTATTTAAACTAATATTAAAATTGTAGCCATTCCCATTGGACTGTCGAACCAGATTCCAGCCGGAAAAATTAACAGTTCCGGAGACATAAATTTCTATGGTCCGCCCTTTGGCTTGTGGACAAGAAGAATCTATATAACCTGTGATCAGTACTTCCTGAGCATGTGTGTTTAGAAATCCCGAAAGAAGAAAAAAAAGCAAAAGAATTTTCTTCATGGCTTTACTTTTTAAGGCAAAACTAAATTAAGATTTTTCATGATGAAGTGAATATTATTTAAGGAAATTGTTCCTTCAAAAGCAAACTAAGTATGGATTGGATTTAAGCTATCAGATTATTTTTGTTAGTTTAGATAGTTGAAATAATAATTGACTGTTTCTTTCATACTAAAACTGAAGAACTGAAGTTTAAAAAAGGAAGAAAATCGGCCGGATGAACAAAAAAACCAATAACTGATCATAAATGACTTTCTTGAGAAAGCTTTTCTTTTTTACATTTTTCTGCGGGATTGTTACCGTTTCTTTCGGACAAAAAAAAGAACCGATTCAAGATAGTATTTCCAGAGATACCAGCACTGTCCACAGGGATATTAGAAAAGCCGAAGAAATCAAAGACAGCAGTGATATCTACAAAGACATCAAAAAATATTCAGAGAAATCTAAATTTGGAAAAACCCTTCATAAATTAATTTTTCGGGAACCTGATAAAAAACCTTCGCGATCCAAAAAACAAGTTCCGCCTACTTATTCAGAATATGTGGACCGTATTATTGGGGATGTGCATATTGAAAGCAGGGATCCTTTTGGTTATTCTCTTGAAGATACTACTAAAACACCAGGTTCATGGTTCCAGAAAACAGCTAATGCCATTCATGTGAAATCAAAACCGATGGCTATTAAAAAATATTTTTTGTTTGATAAAGGTCAGAAGGTAGATACTTTTTTGCTGAATGAATCTGCTCGACTTTTAAGGCAGCAGAATTATGTAAGAGATGTTCGTATTCTTCCTATAAAAAATTCGGAAGAGAAAGATTCAGTAGATTTTGAAGTTCTGGTGCTGGATTCCTGGAGCTTGTTACCTAAGGTTCGCATAAACGGAGATTACACAAAAGCCGGTCTTAGGGAACGGAATTTTTTAGGAATGGGTCATCAGGCCAATTTATATTATTCTAAACGTTATGAAGATGGAAATACAGGATTTGAAGCTTCTTATAAAGTGCCTAATATAAAAAACTCTTTTGTTGATGCCGTCGGAAAATATTATATCGATTTAGATCATTTTTATGATCGCTATATTTCGGTTGACAGAGATTTCTTTTCCAGTCTTACCCGTTGGGCGGGAGGTGTTTTTTATCAGGAAAGATTTTTAGAAAGACCTTTGGCAGATGAAAATATGGAATTTGAAGATAAAACCTTAAAATTCAGATACCAGAGTATATGGGGAGGATATTCTGTGCCGGTTTTCAATGATGCCCAAAGCAGGAGCAATACGAACCTGATTATGGCGGTAAGGGCTTCTTTATTAAATTATAAACGAACACCTTCTGAAGAATATGATCCGGAAAAATTTTTTGCCAATGAACGTATCTTTTTAGGAAGTATAGGCTTGAGTTCGCGACAATTTATTCAGGACGCTTATATTTTTAGAGATGGTGAAATAGAAGACGTGCCTATAGGAAGTTTATATTCTTTAACCTCCGGAGTACAGAGAAAAAATCAAAAAAACAGATTGTATTTAGGGGCGAGAGCTACTTATGGAACTTATTTTAAATGGGGGTTTTTGAGTGCCAATCTGGAAGCCGGAACTTTTTTTAAGAGCTCAGATACTGAGCAGACGACAGTTAGTTTAAATTTAAATTATTTTAGTAACATCTGGTATTTAGGTAAGCGCTGGAGGATCCGGCAGTTTATAAAACCACAAATCGTACTTGGATTTAACAGGTTGGATTCAAAAATAGATCGGTTGGGATTAAATGATCAGCCGTATTACAGAGATGTTCACAGTTATGAATACATCAACTATGGAAGACAGAATCGGTTTATAGATTATAAAAATGGAAATATAGAAGGATTTGACAGTCATATTTTAGGAACAAGAAAATATGTGCTGGAATTTCAAACACAATTTTATTCGCCTTGGAATGTTTTGGGATTTCACATTAATCCTTTTACCAATATCAGCTTAGGTTACTTAGAAGGGAAAGAAGGTGGATATGAAAGCAATAAGTTTTATTCTTCTTTTGGATTGGGAATAGTGGTAAGGAATGATTATTTGGTGTTTGATTCTTTCCAGTTGTCCTTTGCTTATTATCCGCGAATGCCAGGTGAAGGCATCCATGTTTTTAGAAGCAATGCTTACAAAACAGAAAATTTTGGTTTTCAGGATTTCCAGATGAATCAGCCAAGAATGGTTATTTATGAGTAGGGGGGGGAAAGAAAGACAGAAGTAAGATAAGAATGGCCGGTTGAGGAACTGAAAAATATTTTTAAGAAATATTTATTTGATAATAATCTTGTTCGTCAGTGTATGTGCGGCTTGAAGAAAGGAGGTAATGGAGTTGTATGTCATAAAAATCATTTGTAATTGCAATGTAATAATAAGAAAACTCAAAATAATACTCCCTACAAGTTTGGAAAACCTCTCATGATTTTGATAGGTAATTCTATTGAAGGCTTGGTATAAAATTATTTGATAATAATCTTTTTTGTTAGTTTTTGAGTGGTTTCAAGATTATCTATTTCTAAAAAATAAATTCCCACAGTCAATTCATTTAGATTTAAAAAAACTTCTTCTTCGGTTTCAATTGTTTCTGAAAAAACTTTTTGACCTAAGCTATTGTGGATTTGAATTTGCTTTTTTCCCGGAAGCATTCCCCGGATATATAAATTGCCTTTTGTGGGGTTGGGATAAAGAATGAAATCTTCTTCCTGAGGTGAAATTACTGAAAGCGGAGCATCAGGTGAGAACTTTGCAACAAACCCATTTGTATGTTCAAAATACGCACTGATATTGGGGTGTTTATTCAAATTTTCTTGATATACTCCGGGTGTGGAAATAGCCGTCTCACTTAAAGTCGATCCTACTAAATAGAAAGTGTCATCGCTTTTTACAACTAAATTACCAAAACTTTCGGCTTCAGGCCCGCCAAAAAAGCTTCCCCAGATAAAATCTCCATCTAAACTGAATTTCATTAAAAGCAAATCTTCTTTCCCATTATTATTGGATTGATAAGGATTAGGAGAAGTGAAAAAATTATCACTCAAACTAACCCCTGTCAAATAGAGATTCTCATCTTTTATTTCTAAAGAAGAATCTGATAAAGAAGTTAATACCATTTCAGGCTGATCTCCCCCAATATAAGTACCCCAAACCGGATTTAAATGATAGTCAAATTTTCCAAGGAAATAATTATAAACATCTTCAGTCTCCGTTTGAAAAGCATTTTCACTGATTAAATTTTCGTCCGTTAAAGTTCCTAAAGTTTGACCGAAAAAATAATAATATCCTTCTCTGAAACTAATACTTATGGGTAGTAATTTTTCATCAAAAAAGGTGCTGTAAATTCGATTTCCGGACTGAGGATCAAAAAGAGAAACAAATTTATTTGTTGGGATATCCTGATAAGCATCTTCGGAAATATAATAATTGTCGTTATCAGAAGTTTGTTTTACGGAATGAAGAAGAACTCCATTTTTGGAATAATGGACGGCATGAGGTTGACTTATCCCATTATACGTAGCCCAATCGAGATTACCTTGATGATTGAGTTTTACCAAATATCCGTTATTATGATTGCCCATAAAATCAGTTTGAAAAACACCGGTTGTTGTAATGTTTTCATTTATCGATGTCACTCCTGAGCAGAACATTTCACCATTATCGCTGATATCCATAAAAGTATAAGAAGTAATAGGAAGATAGCTCAGCCAATCAATGGTGAAATCAGCATTTAATTTTGCGGCTATGTTTAAATTTAATCCTTCTACAGGTGAGTATAAAGGTTCTTCAAGCCAAACACCGGATGAGCCCAGAGCAGAATTTTCAGTGCTTCCAATTATATAAATTTGATTGTTGCTATCTATTTTGGCAGAATGAGTTTGAAAAGGCAGATACCCGGACCACAATAAATCACCCTCAGGAGAGAATTTCGCAATAAGTGTTTGAAAAAATACGCCGGAATGATATTGAAATTGAGGATCATCAGAAATGATAAATTGATTGTAATATGCTTCATCATTATTGGTGAAGTTAATATAAGTTAATTGTCCAATCGCAATCAAATTGTCTTCCGAATCGATAAAGATGTTATGAAAGTATGTGCCTGACCCACCAAAATAAGTTGCCCATGTTTTTTGATACGCATCAAAATCTTGAGCAACATAAGGTTGGAAGAAAAAAATAATTATGATAAATAGGAAGAATTTTTTCATTTTTAAAATATTTTTAGATTTGTCAAATCTATGACTTTTATAGGTTGAATCTTTTAAAGCATTAAACAGCGATTTTTTTACTTCTTCATCACTTTCAAATTCTCCACAATCCCTTGTTGATTTTCAATTTGCAAGAAATACAAACCCTTTTCTATTTTTGACAAATCAATTTTATGTTGGGTTAGCTTTCCTTGTTGAACTAAACGCCCTTGCAAATCATAAAGCTGATAGCTTTTTAAATTGATTTCTCCTGAAATATTTAACATACCCGTAGTAGGATTGGGATAAATACTTAGGTTTTTCGTTTGCTGATTTTCAACTGAAAGTTCTTTCG